>Ga0118677_10008103_pt1 | contig 16992 bp, 11 predicted proteins | sample AliMusrvi5mmetaG_FD_86154 | JGI IMG/M metagenome (GOLD analysis project Ga0118677, IMG submission 86154) | reverse complement strand
CATAATAATCGTTCAAATAAACAAAGGCGCAAACAAGCATTCAGTCAGCGCCTTATAAAATAGTTTCCAAGGCAGGTAAACATTCACCTGCCTTTGTTTTTTATCTATTTTAGCACTCTAAAATTTACTGTAATGAAAAACTTCTATAACTTCCTTTTTTCAATGGCTACGGCCGGTTTTTTGCTGGTCATTTTTGCAACCGCGTTGGCGTTTGGGACCTTTATTGAAAACAGCTATGGTACTGAAGCTGCCAGATCGCTGGTCTATAACTCCTGGTGGCTTGAGTTGATCATGATTGTACTTTGTATTAACATGGTAGCTAATTTTTTACGCCATAAGATGTACCGGAAGAAGAAGCTGACGATGGGGATCTTTCATCTCGCTTTTGTTCTGATTATCCTTGGTGCCGGAGTGACCCGCTATTTTGGGAGCGAGGGGATTGTCCATATCCGCGAAGGTGAGTCTACCAATATTCTGGTCGCAGCCGAAACTAAGTTTAATTTTTCAGCTTCATTCCAGGGGGAGCAGAAAGGGTTTTCTGAAACGGCGAGTGTAGCAACGCTTGCGGCAGATAAGATATCGAATCAAATCAAAATAGGAGGGAAGGAGATTTCGGTTAAATCGGTTAATTATTTTGTTGATGCTCAGCGAAGCCTTCAGCCAGACCCACAAGGGGAACCATTGATTGATCTGGTCTATGCCCAGCAGCGGGGGATGAAGAGTGAATTGCTCCATGCCGGACAGGCGATCAATGCCAATGGGGTGACCCTTGGATTTAATACCCCGGCGGATGTCCGTTTCCTAATTAAAGGGGATAGTCTGAAACTCGTTTCCAACGATACTATCCGATCCACCAATATGCAGTCTCAGGTGGCTCCTCCATGCCCTCCAGGAACAGAGCTGACATGCAAGGAGAAAATGATATACCAGGTGGCCGGAACCTCTCTGGTCGTGAAAAAATTCCTTCCTGCTGCCCGTGCAGATGCAGTGGCAGGGAACGGTACTCAGACCGGAGAAAATGCCATTATTTTAAAATTGGCAGATAATCAAACACAACAACTGGTTACCTTATGGACTTCTGCACAGAATGAGTCTTTAAAATATTCCGGAAGTTTTGATGGAGTAAATTACCAGATGTGGGTTGGCCCTGAAGAAAGAGTGCTCCCATTCTCACTTAAGCTGAATAAATTTAATCTAATTAGATACCCTGGTTCAAACAGTCCTTCGTCCTATGAAAGTCTGGTGACCCTCACCGATCAGGAGAAGGGGATAACCATGGATTATAAAATATTTATGAATAATATTCTGAACCACAGGGGTTATCGTTTTTATCAGTCCTCCTATGATACGGATGAAAAGGGAACAGTTCTTTCTGTTAATCATGACCTTGCAGGAACTTTGATTACCTATCTTGGGTATTTCCTGTTGTTCCTAGGAATCCTTTTATCCATTTTCAACCGCAACAGCTATTTTTTTGGATTGATGAAAAAGGCTTCTGCAGGAACCGGTTTGATTTTGTTCTTCCTTTTATTCAATGGATTTAGGGCAGAGGCTGCTGTTCCACAACCTGTTCCCTCCTCAATAGCTAAAGAGTTTGCGAAAGTTTGGGTCCAGGGGCATGACGGAAGGATCAAGCCATTCAGCACCCTGGCTTATGAAATGGTAATGAAGGTTTCGCGTTCCGAGGAAATCGATGGACAATCTCCCGAACAGGCAGTGCTTGGCATGCTGGCCCGCCCTCAGGAGTGGCAGGGAGTCCCGATGATAGCAATCAATGACGATCAGATCGGATCCAAACTGGGTGTTCCCAGGGGGAAAGCCTCCTTCAATGATTTCTTCGATCAGCAGGGAAACTATAAATTAGCCGGTGATGTACAATCGGCTTTCGGAAAGAAGCCAGGTGACCGGAAGCTCTTTGATAATGACGTAATCAAAATAGACGACCGCCTAAATGTGGTTTACCAGGTTTACCACGGTGATATGTACAAGTTCTTCCCATCTCCCGATCCAAGGGACCTGAACTGGTATGCTCCGATTACGCGACTTCCTGCTTCTTTTGGGAAAGACTCTTCGTTGGTTACGCGTGTTTTTCCCGAATTTATCATGTCTCTGCGCGATGGAAATCTGGATTTGGCAACCAAATCGGTGGATATGATTTTAGGGTATCAAAAGCACTTCGGATCTGCGTTGATTCCGGGAGAGTCAAAACAAAACCTTGAAATTATTTACAACCATGTCAATATCTTTAAAAATCTCTCAGGATGGTATGTCCTGCTTGGCCTGGTATTGTTTGGGTTCTTCTTTTACTCCGTCTTTACGGGTAAAAAACTGAATCAAAAAGCGGTCAATTATATCGTTATAGGTTTATTTATTGGCTTTATCGGCCAGGTTGGCGGCTTAATTATCCGTGGATACGTTTCGGGACATTTGCCCTGGAGTGATGGCTATGAGTCGATGATCTATATTGCCTGGGCAGTGATGCTGGCAGGTTTGATTTTTGCCCGCCGCAATCCGATGGTGCTCTCTGTGGCAGCGATCCTTTCGGGATTGACCCTTTTTGTGGCTCAGATGAGCTGGTTAAATCCTGAAATAACAAACCTGGTTCCGGTGCTTAGGTCCTATTGGCTGGCAATCCACGTGGCAGTGATCACGGCAAGCTATGGCTTCCTGGGGGTAAGCGCCATTATCGGATTTGTGAATCTGCTGATGGCAGCCTTCCAAAACAAGACTAACAGTGGGCGTATTAAGTTGTCCGTTATGCAGTTAACGGCTATTAATGAGGCCTCAATGATTCTTGGGTTATATATGCTCACCATTGGAACTTTTTTGGGTGGTATATGGGCCAATGAATCCTGGGGACGTTACTGGGGCTGGGACGCGAAAGAGACCTGGGCGTTGATCAGCGTGCTTTATTACGGTTTTATATCACATATGAGGCTGATTCCTGGCTTCAGAGGCTGGTTTGCCTTTAACCTGGCATCTGTCATCGGTCTTTTATCAGTACTGATGACCTACCTCGGTGTTAACTATTATCTTTCAGGATTGCATTCCTATGGTAGTGGTGAGGGACTGCAATTCCCGATCTCAATAGTGGTGGTTTATGCTGTTGTAGGAATAATTGCATTTATGGCAAAGAAAAAAGAGGATAAAAATTTTTAATAACTGACTCCCGAAGGTTTTTAAAACCTTCGGGAGTTTTCCTTCACCAACAAAATATAGCCATATAGTTGGTAATTTTCTTACATTTTTTACTTTTACTAAAAAATGTAAGACTATGCCTGTCACACGCACTTTCGATATTCTCGAATATTGTCTTCAAAATTATTCCCGTCCGGATGCCGTTTGCGGTAAATATAGTAACCAATGGGTTCCATTCAGTACCGAGGAATTCGCCAGAAAATCGGAGTTACTCGCCCTTGGTCTCATGGCAATAGGGATGAAGAAAGGTGACCGCGTGGCTACTGTCTCAGGTAATCGTCCGGAATGGAGTTTTGTGGATATGGCATTGGCTATGTCTGGTGCAGTTCATGTTCCGGTTTATCCCACAATCAGTGATGAGGAATACCGCTATATTTTCAGCCATGCTGAAACCCGGTTTATTTTTGTCTCGGACGACAAGCTGTATAAAAAACTAAGTCCGATGATTGGTGAGATTTCGAGCCTGGAGCGGGTTTTTACATTTAATGAAGTAACTGGTGCCACCAATCTCGAATCTCTTTGCCATCTGGGAGAGGAGCATGAGAAGGAGCTTTCACCTACACTTTCTCAGATTAAGTTATCGATCGGTGAGGAGGAAATGGTGACTATGATATACACTTCCGGAACAACCGGAATCCCCAAAGGGGTAATGCTTTCGCACCGTAATCTGGTATCCAATTTTACCACACATGCCAATAATTTTGATCTGGGACCCGGTCACCGGGCCATATCATTTCTCCCTCTTTGTCACATCTTCGAACGGATCGTGAATTATAATTTTCTCTATAAGGGGATTGGCATGTACTATGTGGAGTCTCTGGCCCAGATCATGCCAGCCATTAAAGAAGTTCAGCCTCATGTCTTTTGTGGTGTACCAAGACTGCTCGAACGGGTATATAACAGCATTCTGACCAAGGGAAAACAGCTGAAGGGGATCAAAAAGTGGCTCTTTTTCCGGGCTGTCGATCTGGGTCGCATTTATGAGCACAACATGAAAATGTCACTTTGGTACCGGTTTCAACTTGCCATTGCCGATAAGTTGATCTATTCGAAATGGCGTGCCGGTTTGGGGGGGAACCTGCAGATTGTGGTTTCGGGAGGTGCTGCCCTGCAGCCGCGTATTGCCAGAGTCTTCAGTGCGGCAAAGATTTATGTGCTTGAAGGATACGGTCTAACAGAGACATCTCCGGTAGTGGCAGTGGGGAATCTAGTAACACATGAATTAAAAGTGGGTACCAATGGTCCAGTGCTTCCCGGTGTCCAGGTCAAAATTGCAGATGACGGGGAGATTCTTACCAAAGGTCCTAACCTGATGATGGGTTATTACCGTCAACCGGAACTGACAGCAGAGGTGATCGACAAGGATGGGTGGTTTCATACGGGTGATATAGGAATTCTTGACGAAGGGAAATACCTGAAGATTACTGACCGTAAAAAAGAAATATTCAAGCTTACCGGGGGGAAATACATTGCCCCGCAGATGATTGAAAATAAACTCAAAGAGTCGATGTTTATTGATCAGGTTATCGTAATCGGGGATCATGAGAAGTATGCCAGTGCCCTGATTTCCCCTAATTTTGAATATCTTCATGAGTGGTGTGCTGAACACCAGATTCTCTTCAAGGATAATGCCGATTTGATTACCCATCCTACTGTTCAGGGAAAATTTTTAACCGAAGTAAAAGAGATCAACCAAACGCTTGGACAACATGAGGAGATCAAGCGATTCAGGCTGATTGCCGATTCATGGAGCGCTCAAACCGGCGAATTGTCTCAGACACTGAAACTCAGGCGAAAGGTAATTGAAACCAAATATAAGGGGCTGATTGAGGAGATCTTTGCCCCATCACGTGATGAAGATTAATTATTTGATTCCGGCTAACGGTGCAATGAATAGCGAAAGTTTCCAAACTTTACGGAAACAACGGCGGCAAACCCGCTTAGATCGCCCGACGCAAGTGAATCGTATGTGACATTGCCAGTATATCGGTAACTTGTGCCGATCCCCAATTTGGCATACCTCCAGATATTTGCTTCAATCATCATCCCCGGCTCAGCAAAAATAAAATTAGGGCTACCCGATACAGTCCCGCTTGAGGTTCCTTTTAATTTCAGTTGACCAATTCCGGCAGACAACGGAAAGGTAAGATGAACTTTTTGGAGCGGCCACAAGGTATATTCCAGGTGCAGACCACCCCATTTCATCTGAAATTTGCCAGTTCCGATGGAAGGCGGTAATGAAATATTCTCAAGTGGCATGTTAAAGACAACCCCGAGAGAGAGCTTTTTATTGATAATCACTCCACCACCCAGCCCGCCAATTGTAGCGCGATTAAGAGCGATCTGGCTGTATTCGTAAGTCGGGTTTAGGTAGAGTGCCAGGTCCCGAGGCTTATCCTTAAAGAGCTGATCCATCGGATTTATTTGTCCGTTCAGATTCAAAACACTAAAAACAGCAAGGGTAATTATCATCAGGATCCTCATCTATGATTGTTTTATAAAATACGAACACTGTTTAACTGATCGAAATTTATATCAATTTCAAATAAGGTGCAGATCAAATATCGTACCATTTTCACAGACTCCAAATGATTACGGTTTTTAACGTTTTTATGGACTTAAATGGAACTTAATCAATACTATATAACTTGAAGTATTATTCCAGGAGCCCTTTGGGACCAAAGAAATGGAGGAGCAGGCAATGAATGGAAAGGGTTGAAATGGCAACCGCGAAAGATCAGAGAGACATTCCGATGACTTTAAACATAAAAACGATTAAATTTGCCATTAATATTGCAGACTTTTATTGCCAAACCATCAAAATCTGAGACAAATATGTCAGTAAATCAACAAAAATGGAAATTAAATCCCATGAATATACTATTGCATATCCCTGTGCCATGGGTTTTTGTGTTAACTTATCTGGGAGGTCTTATCTTTCAATTTATATTGCCGTTTAACCTCCATGCAGAGGAAAAACTTTTTTATATCAGGATATCTGGTGTTATAATCTTTACATTAGGAGCATTATTCGCAAGTTGGAGTTTGATCATTTTTCATAAGGCAAGAACTACAACTACGCCTGGAGAAAGTTCAAAAAAGATTGTCATTTATGGCCCATATCGGTATACCCGTAACCCAATGTATGTTAGTCTTATCCTGGCTTATCTGGGGGAAGCAGGAATTCTTGGGCAATTATGGCCGGTCATTGCTCTTCCGCTCGTAATGGCTTATGTCAATTGGGTGGTCATTCCTTTGGAAGAGGAGGTACTTAGAAAGGACTTCAAGGACGAATATGAAAACTATTGTTCACGTGTGCACAGATGGTTTTAAAATCAAGTTTCAGGTTTCTAACAATATATTAAATCTTCCATCAAACAGTCGACTGAGTTTAATTGAAAAGGTTTAATTTTGTCAGACTGAACTTTAGTATGTTTATGGAGAAGATTTTAATTACAGGAGCCACAGGCAATGTGGGGTTAAGCACTCTGAAATTATTGGAAACCCTTAATTATCCGGGCGTTGAGGTTGTTGCTGCAGTCCGTGATATTGAACGGGCAAGGAAAATAGAAGGGATTTCCAACTGCAATTTCTGCCATTTTGAGTTTGACGAGCCATCAACCTATGATAAGGCTCTTGAAGGAGTTACCCGTATTGTGCTGATAAGGCCCAATCAGGTTTCAGACGTATCCAAGTATATCTTTCCTTTTCTGGCCAAAGCAGAGAAATTAGGTATAAAGCATATAATTTTTATTTCTATCGCAGGTGCAGAACGGAATCGTATTTTTGCTAATCACCGGACAGAAAACCATTTCAAAAAATTGAATATTCCATCGACTATTCTGCGCCCTTCACTTTATATGCAGAATTTGTTGACTTTACATCGTCAGGATATTCTGATGCATGATAAAATCAATATCCCTGCAGGGCAGGGGCTTGTCAATTACATTGATGTGAGGGATGTTGCCGAGGCAATTGTCGCTATACTTTTTAATCCTGTTCATGAAAATCAGGCGTATGACATTACAGGTCCTGAGCCACTGGATTTCTATCAGATAGCTAAGATATTTTCCGACGAACTGGGCCGGGAAATCAAATATGCCCGGCCATCTACAATTCGGTTTGTCCGGCAAAAATTAAAGGATAAGAAGCAATTGCTCTATGTCGTTACCCTTTCTCTTCTCTATTCTGCAGCACGAAACGGGAAAATGAATTATGCCAATGATGTCTTTCATTCAATTACGGGTCACGATCCCCGGACTTTGGCTGATTTTATACATGAATACCGTGAAAGCTGGATTAGAACCGGAGTTGAGGCAAAACCGGAAAAACAGTGGAAAGGGCTCTACAGAAGAGATATTTAATTCAAAGATGTGTGAATTAAGGGAGGTCATTTCTGATGTAAGTTTCTAACTATTATTTCCATTTATCAGCAAAAATTAGTTTGAATTTCTTTATATTTATGGAAACTAATTTTTACGGGTATGAAAACGACACAAATTGTACTGATGTTATTTTTTTGTCTGGGATTTAGTAATCTGAATGCACAAGTTGATGTTACTAAAAAAGTTGATGATCAGACAAACAGCAAAGCAAACAACACGGTTGATCAAACGATTAACAAAGGGTTGAATTCGGTTGAAAATGGGGTTAAGGGGCTTTTTAAAAAGAAAAAAACAACTCCTGCATCCACACAAAAGGCGATAAAGGATACTTCCAAAGTTCAAACCTTAAAATCTTCCCAGAAGGTAACACAATCCTCCACGACTCCATCGCTTGCTGCCTATTCCAGATATGATTTCGTTCCGGGAGACAAAGTAATTTTGTATGAAGATTTCAGCCAGGATGCAGTGGGCGACTTTCCTGCTTTATGGACAACCGATGTAGCTGGCGAAATCAACGCATTAAATATATCTCCGGGTAATTGGTTCAATTTAAACAGTGGCGAAGGGACCTACTGGTTTATGAATAATATCGATTTCCCAAAGAATTTTATAATGGAATTTGATATTGTCCCGAAAAAAGGTGGAGGTAGGTTTGCAGCCGATTTGGTATTGTTTGGCGAAACCACTCATAGTGAAATGGATAAGAACGGTGATCCGGGCAATTGTGGAATCCATGTAACTATAGCAAAGAGTGAATGGCAAACTTCGGGGTACAAAAAGGGGGCTTCGGAGAAGCTTACCGGATCCTCACAAATAAATCTTGTGCAGGAAGAAAAAGTAAATCATGTTATTTTATGGGTTCAAAACCGAAGGCTTAGGATCTATCATCAGGGAGGAAAAGTTTTGGATGTTCCAACCAATATTTACGAGGAAAGTAAATTCAACCGGATGTGTTTTAAGCTTTACAGAGGAGCATCATGCGCATCCTATATATCAAATATAAAAATTACCAATGGCGCACCTGACACCCGAAATAAGTTGCTTACTGAAGGGAAACTCGTAACCTACGGTATATACTTCGATGTAAATAAAGATGTTGTAAAACCCGAATCGTACGGAACACTGAAAGAGATTGCCACAATTTTAAATGAAGTACCCGATGTTAAAGTGAAAATTGTTGGTCATACAGATTCCGACGGACAAGATGCTGCCAACCTCGATTTATCGAAACGCAGAGCCGCATCTGTTAAAGACGAACTGGCCAGATCCTTCAATGTCAATCCTGACCGATTGATAACTGATGGGATGGGGAATACCCAACCTGTGGCACCAAATGATTCACCCGTGAACAAGGCTTTGAATCGGAGGGTGGAATTTATTAAACTTTGATCAGTATCTTTTCTTTTTGTATCTTTCGAATATCATCATATTTTTGTCGATTGTTCTCTCTAATTCCATTTAAACGATCTGTAATATGCGAAAAGCGATTAAAATATTTCTCCTGTACGTTCTTCCGGCTGTTATTCTGCTGATTATTATTGCTTTGATTGCTTTGCCATATGAGGCAAAAAAATATATCAACGAACACGGGAAAGAATATACCGGGAGAAAACTCGCAGTAGAACAGATTCGGATCAACTATTTTACGAAGACGCTACAGGTAATCGATTTTAAGATGTTTGAACCGGATGACCAACAAAGCTTTATCGCCTTTGATACCTTGTTGGTAAAAATCAATCCGGTCCGTCTGCTTTCCTCTGAGTTGGACATTGATCAAATCCGCCTGGTTAAACCTGAAGTGAATATTGTACGGCGGGATACCATCTTTAATTTTGATGATATCATTGCCTTCCTTAAATCAAAACCGAAAGGAGAACCAACTAAAAAATCTTCTGGCCCCTATAAATATATTTTGAAGAACATTTCTCTTGAAAAAGGGAAACTCTCATTCAACGATAAGGGGGCAAATTATACGAATATAATGAAGGATCTGAGATTTGCAATTCCTTACATCAGCTATAATGAAGAGGAGATCAGCAAAGTTGGGCTAAAGTTCTATTTTGAGAATGGAGGATTCTTTCAAGCCAGGGCAGACTATAACCTTAAAAAGGGGATTTATGATGCTGATTTTACGGTAAACCAATTGGATATTGCGCCGTTTTTGCCTTATACCAAAGATTATTTTAGGTTAAAAAGTATGGAAGGCATTGTTGATGGAACATTCCATTTAAACGGAAATATCAGCAAGCTTGATTCCATCCTGATCAACGGAGATGGGAATGTCAATGGGTTTGTGGCCAAAGACTTGTCAGACAAGAAGGTCCTGGCGGCAAAGAAGGGCCATGTTGTGATGAAGAATTCATTGCCAATGAAGTTCTCGTTTAATTTTGATACCATCGTATTAACTGAGCCCTATCTCTTTTTTGAGATGAAGGATTCGACCAATAATTTTTTAAACCTGATGGTCCCGAGTCCGCCGTCGAGTGAGCCTTTTAAATATTTTTATTCGATGAATCACCTGAAAATTGAAAATGGATTCGTCGACTTTAGGGAAAATTCCCATGGAGAACCTTTCAACTATAATATTGATCAAATCTCATTTGCCATCGATTCGATCTCTTCAACGAGCAAGTGGGTAAAGGCTTATTCTGCGGCGCGCCTCAATAAACGGGGTAAGCTTAAGGTTGAGATGGGAATCAACCCTTCCAATCCCTTCGAATTAAAAGTTGATTATGTGCTGACCAATTTCCAGTTGAGCGATCTCAATCTATATTCAAAATACTATGTGGGCTTTCCGATCCTTCTTGGAAATATGTACTATCAGGGGAAGACAGTTATAAAAGCCCGGCAGATAACGAGCGAAAATAAACTGATTATCCGTAATGCCAAACTGGGGAAAAAGAGTGGGGGATTGATGAATCTTCCGTTGAAGCTGGCCGTATACCTGTTAAAAGACATCAACGGAGATATCATATTGGATCTCCCGCTTACAGGTGATTTAAACGATCCCAAAACAAATATAGGCCATTTGGTTTGGCAGGTACTCAAAAATGTGGTGGTAAAAGTTGTTGCCTCACCATTCAGGGCACTTTCAAGGCTTATGGGAGTCGATCCTGCTGAAGTAAAGGGGCTTGAGTTCGACTATGCTGATACAACGCTTACCGATCGTCATCTCAAGAGAATAAAGCTGTTTACAGAGCTGGAGAAGAAAAAACCTGATATGAAAATTGAGCTTACCTACTTTAACGATGTTGAATTGGAGAAAAAGGAGATTGCAATGGGTGAGGCAGGTAAGCTTTTTAAAGCATCAACCGGGAGCGATTACAACAAGGAGAACGCTCAGTTTGCCACATTTCTGTCCCAGAAATTAAAGTCAGATACCATAAATCCGGTTTCGGGAAGTCTGTTACTGATTGGAAATCACAAACTTGATTCCATCCAGAATAGCTACGCTCAAAAACGGATTCATAAGATTGAAGCAACTCTTCACAATATTGACAGCACAACCCGCATTAAAATGATCACTCCGAACAAGGAGGTTCCTGAAAATGTCGGCAGCAGACCTGTTTTTGAATTGAAGTTTTCTGTGGACGAGTAAGGTTATGTGAGTGTGAGATAGGTTTTTAGTAATGAAAGGGAGGCGTTTAGAGCTGATTTCACGCTTCTTTAGTGGTTAGCCCAAGCTCTTTCCCTTTGGTAAGCATAAATTGATAGGCCTCTTCGAAATTATTGTGAATCTCACCCTCAAGGATCGCCTCCTTAATCGCAGATTTTATAATCCCGATTTCCCGTCCGGGAGGAATGGAAAAAGTCTCCATGATGAGTTCGCCGGTAATGGGAGGCTGAAAATTCCGGAGCGCGTCCCGTTCTTCGATATCTTTTAATTTTTCACGTACCAATTGAAAGTTTGCCAGGTACTTAATTACTTTGTCCGGGTTTTTGGAGGTGATGTCTGCCTCGCACAGGGTCATCAGGTCATCGATATCATCTCCTGCATCGAACAATAGTCTTCGTACTGCAGAATCAGTAACCTCCTCTTCCGATAAGACAATCGGACGCATATGGAGTGAAACCATCTTTTGCACATATTTGCATTTCTCGTTCAGTGGCAGTTTTAGCCGGTCAAACAAGCGGGGTACCATCTTTTCACCCACAAAGTTATGGGCATGAAAGGTCCATCCCAGCCGCTCATCGAACCGCTTGGTTACCGGCTTAGCAATATCATGAAGCAATGCCGACCATCTGAGCCAGAGGTTATCTGTATTTTTGCAAATCCGGTCAAGAACCTCCAGAGTGTGGTAGAAATTGTCCTTATGGCCAATCCCGTTCCTGGTTTCACGCCCTTTAAGTTTTTGAACTTCGGGCAGGATAATAGCCAGTAATCCTGTCTTTTCCAAAAGTTTGAATCCGATGGATGGTTTTGGGGAGAGCATAATTTTATTGATCTCCTCCGATATCCGCTCTTTCGAAATAATTTCAATCCGTGTCCGCTGACTTTCAATCGCAGCCAATGCATTTTCTTCGATGATGAAATCGAGTTGGGTCGCAAACCGGATGGCTCTCATCATGCGCAAAGGATCGTCTGAAAAGGTTATTTCGGGTGCAAGCGGAGTCTTTAAAATCTTGTTTTCAAGATCTTCAATTCCGTTAAACGGATCGATCAGTTCGCCAAAATTATTGATATTTAGACAAATAGCCATGGCGTTAATCGTGAAATCACGACGTTTCTGATCGTCTTCCAATGTGCCGTCTTCGACGATTGGTTTGCGGCTTTCCTGGCGATAGGATTCCCGGCGCGCACCAACAAACTCAAAATCGATATCGTTGAACCGAAACATCGCGGTGCCAAAATTGTGGAAAACACTTACTTTCAGGCCAGGACGCAAGGAAGCTGCAACCTTGGTGGCCAGGTCGATGCCACTTCCAACAGTCACAACATCCACATCGAAGACTTCCCGTTTCCGGTTTAACAGCACATCCCGGACAAATCCACCGACCACGTACGTTTCAAGTCCTTCCTGATCCGATATTTCACCGATCTTTTTAAAAACGGGTTGGGTTATATGTTCTTTTAAATTCTGCACAATATTGAATTAGTATTTGCTAATGGCTGCAAAGTTAAGGATTTAAACTCTTCTGCAAGATGCGAAGAGAGACAAAGGTAAAAGGAGGTGTCACATCATAACTTATCTGCCACATTCTCAAGCTTCATACCCCGAGAACCTTTAATAAGGAACAGGTAGCCAATGGGTTTGTAATTTTCCAGGTAATGAATTAAAGAATTAAGGTCTCTGAATACCTTAAAATCCGGGGCGACCTGGCAACGTGAGAATTCCGGCCCCGTAAGCAAGACCATTGAAAGATGCATTGACCTTATTTTATCCGCAATTTTCTGATGCTCCTCGCGGGAAGCTTCCCCTAATTCAAACATATCACCCAAAATAATCCCTTTGGTGGGTGCATCGAATGTTTTAAAATTCTCAAGCGCCGCCTCCATACTCGATGGATTGGCATTATAAGCATCCATGAGAATGGTATTGAATGCCGTTTTTATAAACTGTGAACGGTTATTGGTTGGTTTGTAGGTCCCAATTGCCTTAGCTATTTCCAGGGGATCCACTCCGAAGTAATTTCCAACACAAACGGCGGCCATAGCATTTTCAAGATTATAACCCCCTGCAAGATTTGTTTTCAGGTAAAGCCAGCCTTTTGGGAATTTCGCCCTGAAAACCAGCGTTGGTGAGTGTTGAACGATCTCTCCTTCGATTCCATCACCTTCCGGTGTAGTTCTGTAACTGATCGTGTCAAGTTCCCGGGCCATCTCCGTCAGCCAGGGATTCGAGGTATTCCTGAATATCTTTCCATTGTTGCGCTCAATAAACCGGTAAAGTTCAGCCTTGGTATTTCTTACTCCTTCGAACGAACCAAAACCCTCGAGGTGGGCTTTCCCGACATTGGTGATCAAACCGAAATCAGGCAAGGCAATTTCACATAAGGCGGCTATTTCACCCGGATGATTTGCCCCCATCTCAACAATACCGATTTGGGTCTCCTGAGTCATGGATAATAAGGTAATTGGAACACCAATATGATTGTTGAGGTTCCCTTTTGTAGCTGTGACCTTGAATACTTTAGATAGAACAGATGTAATCAGCTCTTTAGTAGTGGTTTTTCCATTGGTTCCTGTAATTGCTATAATTGGAATCTTTAGTCTGACCCGGTGCATACGGGACAATTCCTGTAAAGTTTTAAGTGCATCATCTACCAAAATGTACTGTTCGCTCAATTTGTAGGTTGCCTCATCGATAACAGCGTATTTGGCGCCATTTTCAAGTGCAGTTAAGGCATAGCTGTTTCCATTAAAGTTTTCCCCTTTTAAGGCAAAAAAAAGGGAATTCCGTTCAACAGTGCGGCTATCGGTTGAAATAGCCGGATGGTTTAAAAAAAGCAGATATAATTCTTCAATTGACATGGCACAGGTATGAATTAAAAAACCCCATTTTTAGATGAGGTTTTTTAGGATTCCGGCATTAACTCCTATTTGGATTTGGTATTTGAATCTCCAAGGTGGGTCATAGCGCACCGGAAACCAATATCGTTGGTTGACTTTCGTTCATCCATATATCTGCGGGCGCCTGGACTCAACCAATAGGTGCGGTCTTTCCAGCTTCCACCTTTGTAAACCCGGCTATGGTCAGAGATCCTTGAAATGGAATTGGCAGCACCAGCTGCATACATCTGGCCGGTCGTCGATTGGTCGCTATTGTTTTTCCAATCATCAGATTCTGAGATTACTGATTGATTATCCCCATCTTTAAAATTGGTATAATTCGCAACAGTATCTTTTACGAGTTCTCCATATTTGTTTTTTATCACCTTGCCGTCCGATCCGTGGCGGAAATTGGTGTAAACATTTCCCCTGAGAGGTTGGAATTCGCTTACGACTGAAAATGAATTTGACCGGTATACATCCTGGACCCATTCATTCACATTTCCCGCCATACAATACAACCCATAATCATTTGGCTGAAAAGAATGTACAGGAGCTGTAATCTCGTACCCGTCATTGAGGTATCCTGCAACGCCCATATAGTCGCCACGGCCTCTCACATTATTAGCCAGCATTTCACCCTGGTGCTTTTTGCTTGAATTGCGGATTTGGTTGCCATTCCATGGATAAATACGACGTTCAAGAACTACTTCATCTTCAGTATTGCCTGAAAGTCCCAGAGCCGCATACTCCCATTCAGCTTCGGTTGGAAGTCTGTAACGTGGTTTGATATAACCATCTGACATATTCACCCGGCGGGTACCTCCGTCTTTACTTAGATTTTTAAGTGGTTTTTTCCCGTCAACACCATCATAAACAGCATTGAGATAACCGTAAGTGGTAAAAACTTTATCCCCAGTCTGAGCAAGGTCAGGCTGTAATTTTTGATTGTCAATCAGAATCTCTTCGTTGGCCCGGTCTGTTCTCCATTTGCAATATTTATCTACCTGAACCCAACTCACTCCGACCACCGGGTATTCAGAATAAGCTGCATGACGCAGATAATTTTCAAGGTATGGTTCATTATAAGAGAGCTCACTACGCCATACAAGTGTATCCGGGAGAGCAGCTTTGTAAATATCCCGGTCATTCGGGTAAACCCTTTGTAACCAGTATAGATACTCACGCCAGTCAACATTGCGCACTTCAGTCTCATCCATGTAAAAGGAAGCAACCGTCACTCTGCGGGGTGTATTATTGTTTTCAAACATAACATCCTGCTCAACACGTCCCATGGTAAAAGTACCCCCCTGGATATAAACCAGTCCCGGACCTGAAGTCTGAGTATATCCGGAACGATATTCAAATCCACCATTTTTGGGATTATTGTAGGCCCAACCTGTTGTCGACGACGTACTTTTTTTCTTACCTTTGACTAAACTACAAGAGGATGCAATCAGCAAACATAAAACCAGATAAACAAAAACATTGAGCTTCATATTTCGATATCGTTTAAATTCACTTTATTTTTAAAATACAAATATAAGTAAAAATCATATATTTTACCGGTTATTTCTCCGGATTTGCTTGTTTCCGTGTTGAGGAAACAATGTGGTACAAATATATTGGAAATTATTGAAATCCGGATAATTAATTTTCTGAAAAAGTGCAAACAAATTTTCAGATATTTTTATGGATTAAAATTTAAAAATTAGTAATCACAATGAGTTATCGCATAGGATTAGGATATGATGTTCATCAGTTGGCTGAAGGAGAAACACTTTGGATCGGCGGGATACTGATCCCGCATGATAAGGGGTTGGTTGCCCATTCAGATGGGGATGTTTTGCTGCATGCAATTTGTGACGCATTGCTGGGGGCGGCAAAATTACGGGATATTGGCTACCATTTTCCAGACTCCTCTGCTGAGTTCAATAACATTGACAGTAAATTATTACTTGCTGAAACCTACGGGATGGTCTTGGAAAAAGGATTCAGAATGGTGAATCTTGATGCTACGATTTCCGCACAACGACCCCGGCTTAAGGAATATATTCCCGTTATGGAAGCCACGATAGCGGGTGTGTTAAACGTAGATATAGAGGTAGTTAATATTAAGGCTACTACCACCGAAAAATTAGGTTTTGAAGGGCGGGAAGAGGGAATCTCTGTACAGGCTGTCGTATTGATTGAGAAAGATGATTAAGTTGAACTCCGGAAAGATCCGGAACAATTGCGGATAGCTATAATGTGGAATATTCCGGTATTGAAATTATTCCATCCCTTTTGCATTACTCTAACAAGAAGCTGAAGATGACTCAACTTTATTCAACACTGGCAGAAATTTACCATGAGATGTACCAGAATATTTTCGACTATAATCTGGAATTCAATTTTTACCATTCAGTTTTAGCTGCTAACCAATGCCAAAAGATTCTTGAAATTGGGTGTGGCTCCGGAATGCTGGCGCGCAGGTTTCTGGACAAAGGATATAATTATCTTGGATTGGATTTATCCAATGAGATGCTGAAGATTGCCCGTCGGGAGGTGAAATCTGACCGGTTTATGCAGGGGGATATGCGGAACTTAATATTTGACAATCAATTTGATGCAATCCTTATAACTGGTCGTTCCATCGCTTATATTACGGAAAATCAGGGAATAATCGATACGTTAAATGGGGTTCATAAATCGTTGAAGAATGATGGATTGTTTGCATTTGATGTTTTTGAGGCTAACCGGATCTTTGAAAAATTCGATGATTTTGAACAGATTATTGATTGTAATAATAAGAAGATCAAAAGGATAAATCATTTGGAGAAGAATCTTGCAACAGGATGGACCTGGGATTGGTTTGCCAGGTATATCATTGAGGATGAAGAAGGGCTTCGCGAGGTTGATGATCAAACAACGTTAAGA
>Ga0118677_10006704_pt1 | contig 16992 bp, 12 predicted proteins | sample AliMusrvi5mmetaG_FD_86154 | JGI IMG/M metagenome (GOLD analysis project Ga0118677, IMG submission 86154) | reverse complement strand
AGTTTGCATAAAATTAATATTTTATACAAATATACTATTTGTTTAGCATAGATAATTTTACTAATGTTTCAAACATATCATCTTCCTTTCTGTTATTGAATTTAAAAACGGTTTCAGCAACATACTTTTCTAAATATTCAATATCTACGTGGTGATGTTGCCCTACAACCTGACGTTCTATAATAGCCCAAAAACTCTCAATCGTATTTGTATTTAAACCCTTATATGAATACATTTTACTGTGGTCTATTACAATCTGATTCATTATTTTCTTAAACTTCAAGTTGCCCCTTTGTTCATCTGTCATTAAAACAGTTTCTTTTTTGTTCTTATTTACGTGCCTGTCTATTATCTTTCTCAATTCTAAAAATGAAGTGTTCTTAATTACGTGAGCAATAACATTTCCGTCTCTTTCGACAACTCCACTTATTTTTAATGGGCTTGCTCCCTCTCCTCTCTTTTGATTTCCCTTTTTACATGGCTTTTTATATTCTCCCTCTTTAAATTCAAAACCCATTGCTTCGTATTTTGCTTTTTCTTTATCAAGTTCAGGGATATGCTCTGGCGTTTTCTTTTTCTCAAATTGACACTTACGCATAGAAACATCAATTTGTTTTGCATCTAATTCAACAACATCACTTAAAACTATTGAATTGTTTTCAATACTCATTATGTCTCTTATTTTATGGTACATACCCCAAGCCGTTTTATAATCCACCTTAATATCTCTTTGTAGCTGTAATGCTGATAATCCTTTTTTAGCATTACTCACCAAACAAAAAGCGAAAAGCCACGTTTTAAGAGGCAAACGGCTGTCGTGTAAATTTGTTTCCGTCTTTACTGAAAAACTCTTTTTACATTCTTTACAATGAAAACGAAAATCCTTTGCCCTGTGGAATATTTTTGTGCTTTTGCAGTAAGGACACACAACCGTTCCATGCCATCGTTCCTTTTCAAAATACCTTATTGCATCTAATTCTGTCGGAAATTTATTTGCTATCTCAATTAAATTCATTTTATTGTTCCTTTGATTTTAGTTTGTCTAATTCAACTTCGTGATATTTTTGTATAACCATATCAATTATTTCTTCTGGTATTCCATAGGTGTTTAATTGTAAAACATTTATGTTTTCCTCATATAGTCTTTGTGCAAATATTTTTTTAGATTCATCATCTTGTGTAAATGCTGGTAATATTATATCTCTAAAAATTCTATTTGTTATTGAATTGTAATCTTTATTTACTTTTAGTGTTTCAATAAGTTTCTTGTTAAAGTTTTCCATGTTTGAAAACTTGTTTTCAATCTTATATTTGCAATATATTATTACCACCTGAAAAAATATCGCAACCACAATAATTATAAAAGCTATTAATTGCCACTTTGAAAATGTTTCCATAATAAGTATTTTTAATTTATCATTAAAGCAACTTAGTGTTATTGCTATAAACGATTCGATTAATAAAATAATCCATTCTTTTTTAATTTTGATTTTTTTCATATCTTTATGTTTTTAAATTACACAAAGATAATATAAAAATTAATCAATACCGATTAGTCCATAATTCCGTAATTTATTGAATATCAACAGGATTATTCTGACACAAATTAACACGAATTCTTAAACTACCTACGGTAGTTTTATTCGTGTAAATTCGTGTCTGTATATTTCCTGCTAGTTCGTGTTTTCAATTATTCCAGGAATGGCTGTGTCATTGTAATAGTTATCTGTTTTGAGGTTAGAATTGCATCGCTCCCGAAGACTTAGTGGCTATGAAATTTATAAAGAAACCTCATAAATTTTGCACACCGAGTATTTCTTGATATATTTCAACCAATTTCTTTGCAGAGGCTTTAGTGTTAAAATTTTTTACAATGGCTTCTCTTCCATTTTTACTCATTTCCATTAACTTATCTCTGTCGGCTAAAGTTTCAGCTAGTTTATCAGCCAGCGTTTTGGCATTATTGGGTGTATAAACTACACCTCCTCCGGTTTCCTTAATGATTTCGGGGAAAGCACCGATATCAGGTTGTACAAGCGGAATACCAGAGGCTAAGGCTTCCAACAGATATAATCCAAAGGCTTCTCCATTAAGAACAGGAACAGATAAAACAGTAACAGAATTGAAAAAGGCTTCTAAATTTGAAGTTCTGAAATCATCAAAAAATTCAACATCAGCCATGAAATTGGCTTTTTCCAATTTCTTAATTTGTTTATTTATAAACTTATCATCATCACCTGTCTTTCCTCCTGTTAGCTTAAGCCTGGCATGAGCAAAAGCCGACTTTTTTTTCAGTAATATAAAGGCGTCTATCAGAATCTCAAATCCATTTTCTTCATTCATTCTCGATAAATATCCAATAGTGGGTATGTCTGTTTGAGGCGTGAAAACCTTGTATGCAGAAGGGTCAACACCAATATGAACTACATTTATCTTATGTTTTTCGATTTTCATATTTTTTTGCATAACACCGGCAAAAAAGTCACTGACAGCAATGAAAGAATCAATATCTTTAGCCTTTTCGCTCATCAATTGCCATAACTTAGGCTTATAATCTTCTCTCATATCATTTATCCAGATATCTTCATCCTGAAGTGAACAAAAAACGGGAACATACAGCTCTTTCTTAATCTGTGCTGCAAGCCCTAATAAAAGCGCATTCGATAAATGTACTATATCCGGCTTCTCGTGATTTTTGAGATAATGTATGAGTTGATCTAACTCTTTATTTTGATTTCCCTCTTCACCTTTAAGCATTGAGATTGTCATTTCTTCTAATCCTGTGGCTCTTGTTGAACTCGATTTTTTAGCTGCGTATTTAAGAATTGCAGGAGAATTAAAAAACGTGTACAACCACTTAGGCATTTTTCTGAACAGCTTAAAATTCTGCTTCAGGTAAATATTAACAGCCCCATAAAACACAGGGACATCTGTTTGATGGGCAAACTCCTCAATAGAATGAGGTAAATACAAAGGTAAAGTGACAGACTCGTGACCTTCTTCTTTTAAAGACTTTGAAAAAGCACTATCACGCAAACAATTGCCACAATAAAATGTTCCTCCAAAACCAGGCACTATATATACAATCTTCATAATTTATTCTAAACCTGATTTCTGCTTTTTCCCAAAACCATACACATTGCCATCATTGGCTGCAACTACAATTAAGTCGCCAATAACAGCAGGCGTGCTATAAATGGGACTACCCAAATCGTATGCGAAAATTTTTATTCCGGTTTTTAAATCTAAAAGGTAAATCCTTCCATCTCCTGAGGTAATCAAAACTTTATCTCCTGCAACAACCGGAGAGCTTTCAATTTTCTGCAATGTTTTAAATTTCCAGATCAATTGGCCATCATTCTTATTAAGGCAATAAACATTTTTATCTTGAGATGTGATGACAATAAAATTCTCTGAGATAGATGGTGACGCCAAAAAAGTACCGGCACCTGTAAATTTCCATATCGTTTTCTTTATTTTAATATCTACACAATAAAATTCACCATCATAATTACCAAAATAGGCATTATCGTTTTCTATTGCAGGAGACGATGCAATATAATTACCTATGTCAATTTTATAAAATTCCTTTCCTGAGCTTATATCAACGATATGTAAAAAGCCATCGCAGCCACCAAAAACAGCTCTTCCACTATTCACTGTAGGCGATCCATTGATGAAATTATCTGTTGCGCATTTCCATAATTTTTTTCCTGTTTTGGCATCAACACAATGAAGGTTAAAATCATAACTGCCGGTAAGAATCCTAATAGTTTTTCCATCACTACCTAAAGCCCAGTTTGATGCTCCTGAAATCTGCCCCTCGGTTTTATATTTCCACACTTGCTTTCCTGATGTGGCATCAATAGCAAAGAGGTCGCCTTCGAGAGTTCCAAAGTAAACGGTATTGTCGAGGTACAATGGCGCAGCCTCTATTGAAGATTCTGCATTAAATTTCCAATTCAATGTGCCTTTCTTGGAAATGGAATATAAGTACCCATCGTTATTACCAATGTAAACATTGCCATTGCAAATTACAGGAGATGATTTTGTACCCTCGCCTGTTTTAAATTTCCATATTAATTTAAACAACGATTGTATTTGAACTTTTGTTTTTCCAGTTAATGAGCTATTGCCTCTGAAAGATGGCCAGCAGCTTTTACTTTGAGAATAAACAACAGTATTCAACAGCACTATGATGAAAAAAGCGATTATGTATTTATATATCAATCTCATTGTTGCTTAATTAATTTATTTTCTCAGTAATTAGTTTTCTATACATGTTTTTATTAATACCATTTGATTAATTGTTTGATTATCATATATTTAATCTGTGAACCTGCCTGCCGGTAGGCAAGTCTGTGGCTATTTTATTTATAAATTAGTGGCTGAGTAGTTGCAAATTTTAATCGGTCAATAGTGATTGTTTTTATCAATAAAAGAAAGTGCTGCCGTTGGACAAGCCTCTATACATTCAGCAGCAGACACGGTAATGGCATCTTGTATGGGGCTGTTAAAAGGTGTTTGAATACTCATATTAAACCCCCGCCCAATATATGTTAATCCCAATTTTTCTTTATACCTGCTTGTTATCTTTATGCAAAGTCCACATTTGATGCACTTTTCCGGCTCGTAAACCAATATCTCATACTGAAAATGCTTTCTGATAACCTTTCTTTTTCCAAACTTATATTTTCTTTGCGCTGCATTATACTCATGAGCATAATTTCTCAGCTTACAGTTTGCAGATTTCCGGCAATCGCATCGCATACATCTTTGGGCCTCTTTAATGGCCTCATCTGGTGTAAAACCGGCCAGTTCACTTTTAGAGAAATCAATTTTAGAATCAGCACTGGCTTCTTTAAGATATTCTATAACCTCATTGTCTGCAAGTTTACCAAATTTAGAGTTAAGTCGTTTGCCTAAATTACTTGCTTTATTCCCTTGCAAATAATCATTTACATGCAAAGCTGCAAATTTCCCTTGTGCCACAGCTTTTACAGCCATATCTGTCTTTTTTGCAGCAGATCCACAAACAAAGATCTTTTCATTTTCCACAATAAGTTCTGTTGGCTCACCATTGGCAATTACAATTGAATCGTAATGCGTCAACATTTGATTGAGCAAATCTTTGGTAACCAGATTATTTAGCTTAAATATAATGCCGGATTCTTGTAATATTTTAATTTCTGCTTCAAGAATTTCTTTTGGCAAAACAGTTTCTTCAATCTGTAACAGCGTTCCACCGACCTTATCATTTTTATCAAAAACCTCACAGGAATATCCTTCAATGGTCAGATGATAGGCACATGCCAGTCCGGAAGGACCTGCACCTATTATTGCAATTTTCTTATTATTTGACTTCTTGTTGGGTAAATAAAACGTTGATTTATTTGAATCTGTTAATGCAACAAATTTCTTTAACTGACAAATTGAAACACTTTCATCTGCCTGATTTCTGCGACAAACTTTTTCACAAGGTGCTGAGCAAATATATCCGAGAATAAGAGGTATAGCAATCTCTTCTTTTACAACTTTTATGGCTTCATCAAATCTGTTATGAGCAATCAACCTATTCATTTTAGGAATATCCATGAAAGCAGGACAAGCATTTCTGCATGGGGCTTCACAATCCCCCACATGGTCGCTGAGCAAAAGCTCCAACGCTTCTTTGCGAAGCTCTAAAACATCGGAAGCATTGCAAGAAATGTTCATTCCGGGTTCTACCCTATAAGCACATGATGGAATGATTTCATTTTTATCAATATTTTTAACCACACAGACCATGCATGAAGGATGATTTTCAACAGACTTGTTATAGCACATAGATGGAATTTTAATCCCTTCTTGTGCTGCCGCCTGCAAAATCGTTGTGCCTTCGGGAACACTTACTTCAATAGTGTCTATTTTTAAACTAATCATTTTTGCATTAGTAACTTAAATTTATATTCAACCCTTTCCGGGTTGTACTCATGTTTTTATTTTTATATCATCCCGCTTTTGCGGGATGGCTATTAGTATTAAATCCTTTCAGGATTTTTACAAGAAGTCTTCGTTTTTTATTTTTCGACTTTATTACTACACAATTTTTTCTATTTAATATTTTATATTTCCTATTTGCTATTTTCTATATTTTCTTAAAGTTATTCTTTTAAGGGCTAAATGTTTTATATTGCGCGCCTATTTAATAATTACTGCTCCCGTAGGGCAAATCTGCTTACACGCATCACACTTTATGCACTTATCCTGAATAATTTCATGTCTCTCATGAGGGGTTGTCAGAATAGCCTCGGACGGACATGCCTGGGCACATTTTGTACATCCGATACAATTATTATTGATAGTGTATGCAATCAATGCTTTGCATTTACCAGTAGGGCAAGTGCCATTAATGTGTGCCACGTATTCATCCTTATAATATTTCAAGGTTGATAAAACAGGATTTGGTGCCGTTTTGCCCAAACCACAAAGACTTCCTGCTTTTACTTTATTGGCCAAAGCTTCCAAAGTATCTATATCTTCCGGTTTTCCTTTCCCATCAGAAATCTTCTCTAAAATCTCAAGCATCTTTCTGGTTCCGATTCTGCAAAATGTACATTTACCACACGATTGATCTTGTGTAAAGCTCAGGAAATATTTTGCAATATCAACCATGCAATCGGTTTCGTCGAGAACTATTAATCCGCCGGAACCCATCATGGCGCCCATCATTTTCAGCGATTCATAATCGACAGGCGTATCAGACAACTCAGCAGGAATACATCCCCCTGATGGCCCACCAATCTGAACAGCTTTGAATCTCTTATGGTTTGCAATCCCTCCTCCAATATCATATACAATTTGCCTGATACTTGTTCCCATAGGAACTTCAATAAGTCCGCCCCTGTTAATTTTTCCGGCAAGAGCAAACACCTTAGTGCCTTTACTTTCATGTGTTCCAATCTTACTAAAATTTTCAGAACCTTTTCTGATTATCCATGAAACAAGAGAAAATGTTTCAGTATTATTGATTAATGTAGGCTTGCCCCGCAATCCTTTATTGGATGGGAATGGCGGTCGTAATCGTGGGAATCCTCTTTCTCCTTCAATTGAGGCAATAAGTGCCGTTTCTTCGCCACAAACAAAAGCGCCGGCGCCTTCAAACAATTCTATGTCGAAATCTAATCCGCTTTTTAAAATGTTTGTGCCCAGATAGCCTTTCTCTTTACAAATTTTTATGGCTTGTGTTACCTGCCTGACGGCTAGTTTATATTCAGCTCTGATATAAAAAATGCCATGATTTGCGCCAACGGCTAAAGCAGAAATTATCATTCCTTCAATTATTCTGAAAGGATAAGATTCGAGCAGCATTCTATCCATAAAGGCACCAGGGTCGCCCTCATCACCATTACAAATAATATATTTAATATCAGATGTTGCACTCTTAACTATCTCCCACTTAACGCCTGTAGGGAAACCGGCACCACCCCTGCCTCTTAAACCACTGGCTTTTATTTTTTCTATAATCTCATCTTGCCCTCCTTCTAAAAAACACTTTCGAAGCGCCGTAAATCCGCCAAGCTGTTTGTATTCGTCAATATCCAAAGGGCTTAAAACGCCTCGGAATTCAGTGGCAATATTTATCTGATTGTCGAGAAAATCTGATACAGGTGTATCTCTTTGCTCAGCATTATATCTGTGAGCCAGTTCAGGAATTCCTTCAAAAGCAAAATTATCTATGATGCGTTCAAGCTTTGATTTAATACCTGTAAAGAACCCTTGTGGCTTGAAATGAGTTAAAATAATCTTCTTTACTTCCTGAGCATTTATCTTAGTATATAAAACTGATTTTTCATCAGTTTTACGTATTTCAAGCATTGGAACCTGATTACATATCCCAACACATCCCACCTGCTTTACGTCAACATTAAGTTTGTTCTTGTAAATAGTATTTTCCAGTTCGTGCTTAACTTCTGAGCTTCCACTTGCCACACAACACGAACCAAGACCAATTCTTATCTCTCCACGTGAAGGTAAGCCGGTATATCTTTCTTTTAACCCGTTAGATTTTGGATTATGCTGTAAATACAAAAAATCTTTAATAATCTCCGGCACCTTCTCTGTTGTAACATGACCATAGGTTACATCATCTATCTGAACAACAGGAGCAATGGTACAACAACCTAAGCAAGCCACTTTTTCAATCGTAAAAAGACCTTCTGCATCAGTGTCATCATTTTCTCCCATTTTAAGCGCTCTCTTAATGGAGTCGTAAACAAACATGGCCCCTTTCACATGACAAGCCGTTCCTACACAAACTTTGATTATATGTTTTCCAACAGGCTTGTGTCTGAATTGAGAATAAAAAGAAGATACACTATAAATAATGGCAGGCGTAATATCGGTAATTTCACAAACTCTTTGAAGTGCCAATTCCGGCAAGAAATTAAATCTAAGCTGTATTTCCTGAAGGATTGGAATTACCTTACTAATGCTCGTCCCTTTTTCCTGAACAATACTATCTACTATGTCGAATATCTCTTTGCTCATTTATTTCTCTCCAATACAATAAAGATTATTGCCGGCTCTTATATATATTCTGCCATCAGCAAAAGCAGGCGTACAAACAGATTCCTCACCCAGTTTAGGCTCACTGATCAATTCAAAAGTACCCCCTGCTTTCATTATATGCATAACTCCTTTTCGATCTATAACATATAATTTGTTCTCAACTATTATTGGAGAAGCATAAATATTTCCACCAAAATCATTTTTCCATAAAATCTTTCCGGCTCTTGCATCATAACAAACTACAACGCCATAACTTGTAACTACAAATAAATATTTATCTGTTGCCACCGGACTGGGAACATCAGAAAGATATTCATTATCTTCCCATAAAATTTTTGGTTTTCCTTTGATATCAATAGCTACAAGTTTTGCGTACTCATTCAGGGCGAAAACCAATCCATTGGCATAACAAAGAGAGGTACCAATCTCGCCATTGACACATTCAATGTTCCATAGTTCCTTTCCGGTATTAGGATCATACGATGCAGCTATAGGGTCAGAAAGCAGCATTATTTCATCTCTGCTTCCTGTATTAACAATTATGGGAGAAGACCATGAAACTTTTACGTTTCTGTCTGTACGCCATACTTTCTCTCCTGTAAGGGTTGAAAGAGCCAAAATCTCCTGAGACTTTTTCTGGTCGTACTGAACAATAAGCTTATCATCATAAACATATAGTGACGAAGCATGTCCGTAATGATTATCGGGCACCCCAAGATTTTTTGACCAGAGTGTTTTACCACTCATGTCAATAGCAATGATATCGCCAGTGCCAAAGATGGCATAAACACCTTTGCCGTCTGAACATAAAGAAGGTGCTGCCAGTCCGGTATCATCAGTTACTATGGGCGCTTTTGCCGGAGAGCCTTTTATGCCTTTCACATCAACTGTCCAAATCAATTTTCCGTTATTTCTGTTAAAACAATAAACCTGTTGTTTGGTAGCATTGGCGCCGGAAAGAAAAACATTATCACCCCATAAAATTGGAGAATTAAATCCTTTAACCGGAATTGCCGTTTTCCAAAGTATATTCTTTTTGCTTGCACCATCCCAACGGGTAGGAACATTCTTGCAATAAGCAACGCCATTTCCACCAGGGCCTCTGAAAGAAGAGAAATGTTTTTTCATTTCCGACGAACGGAAAAGTGAACCTTTTGTTGCTTCTAATGTCGCCGTTCTGTCAGCATAAGAATTTGCAGAATCAACCGGCTTAACATTATCGGTTACACTTATATTTTTGTCGGTTTTTACATTATTTTCAATCGCTATATTCTTGTCGGAAGGATTGAATTTTTCTTCCATCTTTTGATGAGAGAGATAAGCAAACAACAAACTCAGAAGGACAATAAAAGCGCCCCCACTATAAATCCACATCCTTGCTTTTTGCTGACTCATTAAATATTTTTCATCTCCTTTGGGGATAACGGCAGGAATCTTTTTCTTGTATGATTCCAATATCTGTAAAGCAATAATCAAAATTATTACACTTATCAAAAGCAGATATCCCCCGGTACGGATTTGCCATTGATTGGTAAAGTAGGCTTTGCGTGCCAACAGGTCGAATTCTCTGACTTCAGCTCTTAATGCATCATCTGTAGGGTTTTGATTTAATCTTTCAACAAGCGTATTTATTATCTTTACATCAACGGGAACTTTTTTAGATATCTGGAAGTAATTGGCCACAATAAGGATACAAATGACACATGAAAAAACAGCTGCAATTGTTGCAATAGATTTCCAAAGCTTTATGCTATTAATAGGGCTATTATTATCCTTCATGTTTTTGGAGTTTGGGGTTTGCGACAGGACAATAATCCATACATTTTGAACAACTGTGACACGTTGCCTTATTGGGCGTATAATCTTTTCTGAATCGAAAAACGGTAAGGCTTACCAGTGTTAATCCAATTACCAAACCAACAAAACCACCCAATATCCAGCTGCCCACATAAAATTGTTGTTTAATTTCTACTACACTTGTATTTAATTGCCCCATAGTTTTACCCGAGCTTTTGAATGCTGTTATTTCAACGGCCTCTTCATTCTTTAATCCGTAATTAGTTTTGTTTTTCAATTCCCTGGCAAGTCTGATTTCAGGATTAACGGATGCCATATTTTCGTGAATTAATGAACCAATAAATCCAAATATTAATACAAAAGCAGGCACTAAAATCAGATGCATTGCAAAACGAGTTTCTCCTGCTTCATTACTTGCTTTGTCTTTTAATGTTGTTGGGAAATTGATGGCTCCTACCGGGCATGATGTTTCGCATAATCTGCAGTTGATACATTCTGCTGGTGTAATTGTCATATGTTTTCTTGAGAATCTGCTTACAAGATTTAATAATGCACCATAAGGACAAAGAAACCGGCAATAGGGTCGGGCAATAAAGACCCCCAATAAGAGAAAGATGGCACCTATGGCAAACATCATAAAAGTTGCATCTAATCTGAAAAAACCAACAAATGGGTCGTATCGGCAAATAATAAAGTCTGTGGCTGTGGCTGCATACAAAATGGCCAAAGCAAGATAGATGAAAGGTATTATTCCAAGCGTTTTCTCTAACCACGATTTTATGCTTACCGGTCGTAATGCTACTATGTCTTGAATGGCTCCCAGCGGACATATTCCTGCACAAAATGTGCGTCCAAAGAAAAGCGTATATACTAATGGAATTATAAAAAACAGTAGGGCAGAAATGGGAATACTATAACCGGGATTGAAGAGTGCCAAAGCCACATTCTGCACCGAGCCTACTGCGCAGATGCACCCCTGCTTATAAAAGCCAAAGTAAGCGACAGAGAAAACAGATATCCAGAAAACTCCTTTTCTCGAACGCTTCTTTAATATCACCCAGGTTATGAGCGAAAGCGAAGCTATGAGTATGAAAATGTCTAAATAATTTAAAATATCTGCTCTTGCTTCTGATGTCTTTACAGGAGGTTGAACATGACCATTTTCAAATTCCGGTTTTGGGAATCGGCTTATACCATAAGAATCAAATATCTGAAGAGATAAAAATATCACCAGGATAATAATTGATATGTATTTGCTTTTCATCACTTTACTTAATCAGTTTTGCATTTTTTTCATAACCTGTCAAAAGATAAGGTTCTGAATTAAGAACTCTTTTGAATGCTTCTGTAGGGCAATTTCTTGCTATTGAACATTGATTACAATTATCACACAGATGTGGATTTACCTGAAGCTGCAATGAGCCATTGCCAAAAGAACCACAACCGGCAACACATTTGCCACAGCCAATGCATAAATCTTCATTTATATGATATTCGAAAAAAGGTTCTTCAATAAATCTACGCTCGATAGCAGCCGTTGGACAAAGTTGGTTTTCGGCAGCCGTTGTAAGGTTTTTTGTCTTTGGCCTGAAATATCCGCCGCAAAGATCGCAATAACCACACATATCGTAAACATGAATACACTTAACAGCAGAAGGCGTTTTTACACAGCTTGAAGCACAACGGCCACACTGAATACATTTCTTCATGTCAAGCTGCCACACATAATTATCTACAGAAGACTTTCTGAGCAATTGTACCCCTGCAAGTCCAAGGCCAGCGCCAATGGTTACTTGCATGCCTTTCAGCAGAAACTCACGTCTGTTCAACCCTTTCTTGTCTGTGTTTTCGGTCATTTATTTTTTATAATCCAAATTTCTTGATGTTCTGTATTCTTTTGCCTGAGGCAATTCACAGGCTGTAATCTGCTTGCAACTTTTACACATAAAATCAAATTTGCATGATTCTGGTCCTTCTTTCCTATCTCTATAAATAAGATAAGCCGTTATAGAGGTAAGGGAAGCCAATATTGAAGCTCTAACCAATTTAATAACAAATTTTCTTCTATCCATCATCTATTTTCTTGTAAAAATCCTAATCATTTTCCTTACCGGGTCAAGAACATAAATCCTGTCTTTTGAATCTACGGCAAGGTCTAAACCTTTGGTTCCTTTTTCGAAATCTTTCGGCCCTGCAACAACATATTTTAAATCTCCCTCAGGGGAAAGCACCTTAACTCTTTCCAGAGCCTTTTCAGCTGTCACAAAACAACCATCAGAAAGCATGGCAATATTGCTCGGATTGCAACATCCACAAAAACCATCAACATCCATAGATGCTTTTGTAAAGCTTGAGATTAAATTACCCTTATCATCGTAAGCTTCCAGTGAGTGTCGACCTGGATTTGCTACCCATAATTCATTATCTCTTCCCCAAAGAATATCAAAATAGGGGCTTGGAAGAACGATTCCCGGTATCCCTTTATCAGCATCTTTTTCAGCAATATTTTTAAGCCATTTCCCTGCTCTGTTGTAATGATGCACGTTTTTTTCGGTAAAGTCTGCAACAAATACCGAAGAATTATTAATGGCAATACTTGTAATAAGAGAATTGATATTCCGGGGTTTCCATTTTTTGATAAGAATCCCTGTTGTATCCCAAACCTCAATATGATTTCTTACGCCAAGATAAATCTCGTTTTCAGGACTAATAGTAATGGCATAAGCCGTATCGCCGAAGTTGATTTCCTTTTTTACGTCTCCTTTGCTATCATAAACAATTACCTTCTCTAAACCCGTTACATAAACATTATCATGGGCATCAATAGCAATGGCTTTCAATTCATTAATAGCTGGCTTAATCTGTTTTATTTCTTTGTATGCAAAAAGACTTGAATCAATAGTTGCACTACTATCAATAGCGTGATTATAGGAATTTTTCTCGCTGATTTTATCCTTAAAAAGATCCTTAACCATAAAAAATACTACAGTCAATAGCACCACCACAAGAACTGTTATTAAAACGTTTCTTTTCATATTTTAATTATTTTTTCTAATATCCAGACACACCATCTTTTTTGAATCTCTCATTATCAACCGGCCATCTGCAATAGCAATCGGCCCCCAGGCATCCTGTCCCTCAATGACTCTGTATTTATCAAGAACATTAATTGCTGTGCCGTTAAATTTAGCAATTGTAAGGGTGCCATCGTCATCAACAATATAAAATTTATCGTCGGCTACAATATAAGGACCCAGGCCGAAACGAACGTCTTTACCAGCTGTAAAAAGGATATTCTTTGTATCATTAGGTTTGCAGGCTACCAGCTGATTTCTATTGCCACCAGCATCTTTTGGCAAAATTGCAAACATATATCCCTTATACAATATGGGTGTTTGCTGCTCGGAGCATACGCCATCTTTAGGAAGATATTTCTGTAGCACTTTGGCAGTATAATTATTTCCGTTCCCTGATATTTGAAACAAAGTACCGCCTTCGCCATAACCTGCCGTAATAAATATTCTGCCATCGCCCAGATATACTGGAGATGGTGCAATAACAGAAGGTGCAAATTCTTTTAATTGCCATAATACTTTGCCAGCATCGCTGCCATAGGCCGAAACACCGAAAACACCACCCAACGAAGCATAAACATACATTTTCTTGTTCTTGTATGTTATAGGCACTATAGAAGAATGCGACATTTTCCATGCTTCGGGATTTGGTGTTTCCCAAACAACTTTGCCGGTTTTTAAATCAACAGCTATCAAAAGGGCTTTACCACCTGTCGCTATTATTGCACGATTGCTGTCAATTAACGGACATTGACCGGTATGCCAGAAAGGGACTTCTGTATCATATTCTTTTACCAGATCAATACCCCAGACAAAATTGCCGGAATCAACACCGGTACACATTACCTGACAATTGGGTCCTATAGTTACAACATATTTATCGTTAACGGCAGGAATAGTTCGCGACATGCCATGATTTCGTTTTACATGAACATTGTACCAGCGTTTCCAAAGCTCAGTGCCAGTTTTAAGAGAGAAACATCTGAGGGCATCAGCTTTTTTTATTTCATTGTAATCAAGAACAAATACTTTCCCGTTATAAATTGCCGGTGCAGCATGTCCTTCTCCTAAATCGACACTCCACATTACTTTTGGACCCCCTTTGGGGAATTTATCTATTAAAGGAATCTTCTCTTTATTGATATTATCGTAATCGGGGCCTCTGAAATTGGGCCACTTTCCTTTTAAATTAGTTTCTTCGGTGGCATAGTAATTAAACTTCTCGCCTATTACAACAGCGGCAGTATCTGCTGTTCGGGGAGGTCTGTTATCAAGACCAGGTAAGCTTACAGAAAGATGATCTACGGGATTATACAAAAACCATATCAAAAATACAATTACAGATATTAACGCAAATATTAATATTATTAATCTGACTACTTTTTTTTCGAACATAAAAGTTCTAAGTGTAAATTAAAGCAACTATTCTGCAGCAATAGAATAAACCATTAGCGAGGTACCATGACGTACATAAAGCTTTTTGTTATGAATTACAGGATGTGCCCAATGCTGATTTTTACCAAAAGGGATTTTAAAAGAGCTTATAAGTTTAAATCCATCTTTTTCGGCTTTAAGCAACCCCATTTCTCCCTTGTCGCTGTAGCAATAGAAAAGACCATCAGCATAAATAATAACACCTGTACCAAATACATTTGATGAAAATAACTCTTTACCTGTAGCCCAGTCCATGCAAAGCCATTTTTTGGCAGCATCGCCCGAAGCATATATTTTTCCATCGAGGAGAACAAACCCACCTATTCTATTGTCGAGAATAGAATCTGTCCAGACTTTAGTTACACTACTTCCGTCGGCAGCTAACTTAAGCATTGTGCCACCTTCTCCATAGCCGCTAACATTAAAAATATATCCTTGGTAATACAATGGCGTGTTGGCGTGTACCGACCATTTGTTTGGATCTTTGTAGCTCCAAAGCAACTCACCATTAGAAATATCAATACCCAATATACTGGTTTCAGTAACTGTAACAAGTATTTTTCTGCTTTCAAGTTTAATGAGCATCGGTGAACAATATGAACTTTTTTCGCCTTTACCTTTGCAGCTCCATATGAGAGTACCTTTGTTTTTATCAAGGGCAATAACATTGTGTTCTTCGCCACCAAGAGTAAGAAATAGTTTATCGCCATCTATCAGTAAATTTTCTGTGAATCCCCATTTAATGTTGCGGCCCTGATATTTTTCCATGGCATCTATTGTCCATATCATGCTTCCATCAGCTATATTTATACAAGCCACCACCCCATAGCCACTGACTATATATGCTTTGCCCTGGCTGATTAGTGGCGTTGAGCGAACACCATTCCAGCTGTCCATCCATTCTTTGCCATAAGTGGTTTGCCATAATTTATTTCCTTTCTGGTCGAGCGCAATTACAAAACCATTATTGTCTTCTACACCGCAAGTGATTATTTTATCATCGGTAACTGCTGCTGAAGCATGTCCATCGCCAAGCTTGTCGTAATGCCATAAAAGTTTTGGTCCTTCTGCCGGCCATTCTTTTAATAATCCTGTATCAGTATATTTGCCATCGCGATTGTCGCCACGCCATTGTACAGTCTCTTGAGAAAATAAGCCTGATGCTATGAGTAATAGTGCTATTACTGAAACTATTGTCTTGTTCATAAATAGGGGTTTTTAGGTTAAAAATTAATCTCCACAAAATTACATAAAGATTTAATAATTTTAGATTAATTGTTAATAGAAAGTTGAATTACCTGTATATATCTATTTGTCAGAATACAGGGAATACAGTCGGCTCTTATAGTGGTGCTTCGACTCAGTAGAACTGCAAAAGGAGACTCCAGAGTATTTGTAAAAGGACGCACCTCGCCGAGATAGCCCTAAAGCTCTCGGGACTGGCGAGGCCGTCTCACTCGATTATCGACAGTTTTTTCTTTTTGTTTAACGTTCAAATTTTGCAAAACCTAACTTTTCAACTTCTGAGTCAGATAATTTTTTTACTTCTGTAATAACTGAAATATTCGACTTTTGAATAAGTTTATCAACGCCTTCAGATTTAGTTTGTTGCTGAACTGCGTTTTGAGTAACTTGTTTAGAATTATCGTCTGCTTTTTTTAAGCCTTCTTTTGCGTCATCAACCTTTTGTTGAGCAGTAATTAAACTATTTTTTAAACTATCCGTTTGTATTTTAGAGTCCGATGCAATACTATTTTGTAGTTTTAACCCTTGCGTAATTTCATCAAGTTTATTTTTCAGTGCATTAACTTCTGCTTTTGCCGAATTTAATTCGTTTTCTTTTACCTTTCTTTCTGTTTCAGCTTTTTCAACATCTTGTTTAGCTTTTTCTGCCGCTTGTCTAATTGCAAGTTCATTGTTGGTAATGATTTCTTCGCAATTTTTGGTAATTAAAAGATTATTAAAACTAACAAGGTCAACTGACACAACATAATCTGTTTTAAATTGGTCTGATGAATTATACACCTTACCACCGACACTAAATACAACTCCACTAATTGCTGCATCAGCTTTTACTTCTTTATATGCTTTGCTATGCACAGTAGTTAATTTAACACTTCTGACATAATACATTTTC
>Ga0118677_10007927_pt2 | contig 16999 bp, 17 predicted proteins | sample AliMusrvi5mmetaG_FD_86154 | JGI IMG/M metagenome (GOLD analysis project Ga0118677, IMG submission 86154) | reverse complement strand
TCTCCTTTATGAAAACATCACTTCACAGGAGTTCTACTTTCTCTGTCTCTGTGTTCTTCTCTTGCGTCTTGTGTCTTCAAGTCTTGAATCTCAGATAATTCGGAGATTTTCGACCAGGACGCAGCGGCGGACGCGGGTGAATGTTTTCGGGGTGGTGATGCCTTCGCCAGTGGTGGTGGCGATGGAATAGGAAAGATAGCCTTCGCCGCCGAGGCCGAGACCTGCTACGGACGGTCCATTCTTGACGAAGATGGTGGTGTCCATGGCCTTGGCCATGTAGGTCATGTGGTCCACGTCCTTGGTATGGATGATCGCGGAATGGCGGTAGTTGTGTTCGGCCCGCTTGGCTTCGCGCACCGCGGTGACGAAGTCCGGCACCGAGACAATCGGCAACATCGGCATCATTTGTTCTTCCTGCACGAAGGCATGATCGGCATCGGTCTCGGCGAATAACAACTGCGTGCCATGCGGAACCGTCAACCCCGCGTATTCGGCGAGTTTGCCGGGGTCGGCACCGACCAGCGCACGGTTGAGCACCGGATGCGAACATCCGCCATCGGTCGGTTGATAGGTGAAAGCCGCGGCGGTGAGTTTTTCGAGTTGTTGGGCGTTGAGGCGCGCGGCCCCGGCGTTCTGCAACTCCTCACAGAAGCGGTGGAACACGGAAGCCAGCACGAACACCGCCTTTTCACCGATGCACAACAGATTGTTGTCAAATGCGGCACCTTCGATGATCTGCCGCGCGGCCTTGGCCAAATCGGCGGATTCATCCACCACCACTACCGGATTGCCCGGGCCGGCGCAGATCGCGCGCTTGCCGGATTTCATCGCCGCGCCGACCACCGCCGGGCCGCCAGTGATGGCCAGCAGCGCGACCACCGGGTTCTTGCATAACAAATCAAACGACTCCAGCGACGGTTGCTCGATGGTGGTGATCAGGTTGGCGATGCCGATCTCCCGATAGATCGCCTCGTTGTAGGCACGCACGGCCATGGCCGCGCTGCGGGCACCTCCCGGATGCGGGTTGAAGACGACCGAATTGCCGGCCGCCACCATGTTGATCACATTTCCTGTTAGAGTGGGAACGGAATGGGTCACCGGCAGAATCGCGCCGATCACACCGAAGGGCGCGTATTCCTCCAACGTGATGCCGCCATCGCCGCTCATCGCATACGGTTGCAGCCACTCGGTGCCGGGCACGTTCTTGGTGATCAGCAGTTTCGCAATCTTGTGATCCACCCGGCCGATCTTGGTTTCCTCCATCTCATAACGGCCCCACGCATCGGCATTGGAAACCGCCAGGTGTTTGACGATCTCGATCACCTTGGCGCGCCCGGCGACTCCCTGTTGCTTGAGCTGGAGGTGGGCGTCATGCGCGGCATCCGCCGCACGGTTCACACAGGTGAACACACCGGATTTGTCAGATGAGGAATGGCTGACAGAAACTGCGGCGGCGGGTGGTGCCGGGGCCGGGGCCGGGGCCAGTGCCTGAGCACCGGCCGCCGCCAAGCGGGCGACGACGGATTCGACGACGGCGCGGAGCGTTTCGGGATCGAGAGTATTCATTCTTTGTAGATGGTTTTGCCGTGTACTTCGACACGGTCGATGATGGCCACGATTGCGGCATCCACCGGGATATTTTTCAAACCTTTGGCATTGCGGGCGGAACTGCCTTGGCAGAAGAGGACCAGCTCACCTTCGCCGGCACCCACGGTATCAATAGCGACGATGGTGTTCTGGCCATCCTTGAATTTCAGGGGATCCTTGTCGTCAACGAGCTTGGGCCGCAACAGAAGCAGAGTTCTGCCGAGCATCAGTTCGTCCTTCTTGGTGGAGACGACCTGTCCGATAACTTCTGCTAGATACATGGTGGGATGGGGTTGCCGGTGGCTGCATGACAGGTGCCGGGCTGGACGCGCCGGAAGCCGGCACCTCTGCCCAACACCTCATGCCCGGGTCACTTGCGCGCCGCGCGGACTGTTTCCTTGGGCAACACGCCCTCGATGGCTTCGTCCGGACGGGCGATGACATGGGCGCTGACGACTTCGCCGATATTCCCGGCGGCGGCGGCGCCGGCATCGATGGCGGCCTTGACTGCGGCGACATCGCCGGTGACCACGGCATTGCACAGGGCGTTGCCGATTTGTTTCATTGGTCCGACAAGTTCGACGTTTGCGGATTTGAGCATCGCGTCAACGCCTACGACGAGGCAGGCGAGGCCGCGGGTTTCCAGGAGTCCTACTGCTTGTTTGGCCATGATGGTGTGTGGTGGTGTGAGGTTTGATGAATTCTGAGAGATGAAAGGAATCAGGAAAGTTTGCGGAACACCTCGCGGGCGAGCACGAGTTCTTCGTTGGCGGGAATGACAAGGATTCTAACGGCCGAGCCGGAGGTGGAAATATCACACTCGGTGCCATCACAGGCGGCATTCTTGTCCGCGTCGAGACAGATGCCGAAGGGTTCGAGTTGAGCACAGGTGGCGGCGCGGATGATCGGCCCGTTTTCACCGATGCCGGCAGTGAAGACCAAGGCATCGAGACCGCCCAACTCGAAATGAAACGCCCCGGTCCAATGGCGGATCGAGTGGATCAGTGAATCAAGCGCGAGCCGGGCAGCCGGGTTGCCGGCATCCGCGGCGGCATAGATATCACGCATGTCGTTGGAAATTCCGGATACCCCTAACAGTCCGGACTCCTTGGTGAGTTGGCGTTCGGCTTCGTCCAAAGTAATGCCGAGGGTGCGCATGGCATAAGGAATGGCGCCGGAATCCAGATCGCCGACGCGGTTGTTCTGGGGCAATCCGCTCTGTGGCGAGAAGCCCATGCTGGTGCCGATGGCCACGCCGTTGCGGATGCCGGTGACTGAGCTGGAACCGCCGAGATGACAGGATACCACCCGAAACGGTGCGCCCGCCACCGCTTGCGGACCATCCTGATAGAGGCGGCGGGCAATGCGCGCCACGTCCTCGCGACCACATAACCCGGCGGATCGCTCGGCAATGAACTTGTGGCTCGCGCCATGGAAACCGTAGCGCCGGATCCCGATGTCGCGCCAACTTGCGGGAACGGCATAAGTGGCGGAGGCCTCGCTGGTCCATTGATAGAACGCCGTCTCGAACAAGGCCACCAAGCGGGCCTTCGGCAACGATTTCCCAAACTGGCGGATACCGGCGGCATAGGCCGGATTGTGCGCCGGGGCAACCGCTGCGAATCCTTCGAGCGCATCGATTGCCTGCTGATCGGCGATCACACAACCGCTGAGGCCCTTGCCCAGAACCGTCTTGAAGCCTACGGCACCGATGTCATCCGTGCTGCGGATGATGCCATCGCGTTGCAATGTTGCGAGGGCATCATCAATCACCACGGCGTGATCGGTCACCCGCTCGTATCCACCTTTGGCAATCACCTCACCGCCGGTTTCTTCCATGCGGAAAAGCCGGTATTTGAACGAGGTGGAGCCAAGATTGGCAACGAGGATGAGCATGGGTGGCGGGGTGCGGTCGGTAATCAGTAATCAGTAATCAGTAATCAGTAATCGGATGAGACAGAAGACTTTGAGACAGAAGACAGAAGAAAAGAGAAAGAGAATATGCATATCTTGTCTTCTGTCTGGGAGCGCAGCGATCTTCTGTCTTCTGTCTTTTGCTGTTAATACCTAACCTGTTTTTGGCTTTACCTCACCCGATCCACGGCCCCAGTTTCGACAGGTCGTCATGGGGGCGGGGGATGACTTGGACGGAGGTGACGGTGCCGAGGTTGGAGGCAGCCGAGGCGGCGGCGTCGAGGCCCGCCTTGACGGCGGCCACGTCGCCGGTGAAGAATCCGGTGACGAGACCGGAGCCTATTTTCTCCCAGCCGGACATTTTGATGTCGGCGGCTTTGAGGGCGGCGTCCGATGCTTCAATGAGGGAGATGAGGCCCTTGGTTTCAATAATGCCGATTGCTTGTTTGGCCATGGTAGGTGTGGTTAGAAGTTATTGGTTATTTGTTATGAGTGGAGGATGCGGGAGCGTCGTTTCAGTAGCGGGCCAGGAATCACCCAATAACCTTCAACCTATAACGAATAACCCCGCCGGTGGCGGATCAGGCGAGTCCGAACTGGCTGAGGAGTTCGGGATGCGGACGGGCGATGACGTGGGAGGCGATCAACTCGCCGACCCGGCCGGCCGCGTCGGCACCGGCATCAACTGCGGCTTTGACGCTGCCGACATCGCCTTTGACGATGACGGTGATGAAGCCGCCGCCGATTTGGGTTTGACTGACAAGTTGGACGTTGGCGGCTTTGGCCATCGCGTCGGTGGCTTCGACGCTGCCGACGTAGCCTTTGGTTTCGATCATGCCGAGTGCGGTACTCATGGTGGTGTGGGATTGTGGATTGGAGATTGTGGATTGGAGATTGGAGATTGGAGATTTCGGATTGGAGAGACGCGAGTGGAGATTGGATAGCGGTGACTATTGTTTAGAATTTAATACTTAAGATTTAGTGCTTAATTCGCAGAAGGTGTCGGGTTTGAGGCCGCAGGCATTGCCTTCGTCGGTATCAATATGGACTTCCAGTTTGAACGACGGATCGACCCGCACGACGAGTTTGTCAAAGGTCATGCCGAGTGGGCCGTGGACCTTGAGTTTCATGGTATCGAGGTGTTTCACCTGATAGAAGGCGGCGTCCTCCGGGTGCATGTGGACATGAGGTTGGGCGCGGATGACTCCCTGATCGAGTTGGAAATAGCCGTGGGGTCCCATCAACATGCAACCGGGCGTGCCGGCGATGTCACCGGACATGCGGATCGGAATGTCAAAGCCCAGCGCAATGGCGTCGGTGTAGGAGAGTTCAACCTGGTTGAGGGTGCGGCAGGGGCCGAGGATCCGGAGGTTGGAGATCACCCGGCTGCGCGGACCGATCAGGGTGACGGATTCCTTGGCACCGTATTGGCCTTCCTGATAGAGCCACTTCATCGGGGTGAGCTGGTGGCCGGGTCCGAACAAGGCCTCCACCGCCGCTTGCGTGAGGTGACAATGACGCGCCGAAATGTTCACCAGCAACGCGTTGGGTGCCTTGGCCGCAGTAGGCCGCACGACACCCAAACGCTTGTAAACCTGCTCGCGAACGAGTTGTTCTACCACGGCTCTGGAAGTGGATTGGAAAGTCGGCGCAGCCATCACTGCCGCGAGTTTCACGGAATTTTCTTGACCCGTCAAGGGAAAACGCAGAAATTCCCAAAAAAAACCAGAAAAACCACGAAACATGCTTGCCATTGACCGTCAGCGCCGGATATTGGATCTTCTGAACGGGGCGGGGTCGCTGCGGACTACCGACACCGCCGCGCTGTTGGGGGTGACGGATGAAACGGTGCGCAAAGACTTCGAGGTGCTTGAAAAACGGGGGGAATTGATCCGCATCCATGGCGGGGCCAGCCGCCCGGAGAAAATCCGCGAGGACCTATCCTTCAATCAGCGGCAGGCGGTCCGGCGCGAACAAAAACAGGCGATCGCCCGGCTCGCGGCGGGCCGGATCCAGGCGAACGAGACCCTTTTCCTGGATGCGAGTTCGACGGTTCTCACGCTGACCGAGTTTTTGCCGGATGTGCCGCTGACGATTCTAACCAACGCGCTGAACGTGGTCACCGCCTTATCGGATCGGCCGCATCTTGACCTGATCTGCACCGGCGGCGTGTTGGATCCCAAGTCGCGGTCGTTCGTCGGACTCACGGCTGAAAAATCCCTGCAACGGTATAACATCCACCGGATGTTCCTCTCCGGCAGCGGGCTGCATCTCGAACGGGGTGTGAGCGAGAGCAATTCGCGGCAGGCGTCATTCAAAGAGCGGGTCATCGCCGGCGCGGAGGATGTGGTGTTTCTGGCGGATAGCTCGAAACTCGGCCAGAAAGCTTCGTTCTTCTTCGCCGGGGTGGCGGAACTGAGTTGCCTCATCACCGACAAGGCCGCCGATCCGGAATTCGTCGAGGCCCTGCAAGGCCGCGGCGTGGAAGTGTTGATCGGCGAGTAGCAAGTGGCGGCGGATTCCATTCACTCCACAAAACATTGGGGGTCCCGGTCCTCGAAAACCTTGCCGCCGTGCCCGTGCACCACGGCCATGCCGGTGGCTTCACCGACTTGCGATAGCCGGTTGAACACGAGCCGTGAGGTCAGCCCGCGCAGACGTTCCCCCAAGGGGATGACCTGATCGCGGTTGCCGCCATGCAAGGTCAACATGGCGTGTCGTGCGGGTGATGCAGTGGGTACCAGCGGACGCCGATCCACTCCTCCATTTCCGATAGAGGATGGCCGGGTGGCAGTGGTTCGAACGACAGCGCGCCCGGGCGGCGTCCGCACAAGATCATGCGGGGTTCTGCCGGAGCGGCTGGCTGGCCGGCCTGCGGGTGCCTGGCCATGAAGAACACGAGGAAATGATCACCGAGTTGCATGCCGTGGAGGTGGTCGGCGCTCAATGCCGCAGCCACCAGCACGGGTGCCGACACTCCGGAAACACTCAAGGCCGCCCGCACGCCCAGACTGGCAGGCAGCTTTTCCGCCAGCTTGGCGTCGAACAAGCGCAGCACGACCCGGCTGTCGGGGTTGGCCTTGCGGGCGGCCAACCCGATGCCGAGATTGACGACATCGTCGTCGGTGACCGCCAGCACGGCCTTGGCACCGGCCACGCCGGCATGGCGCAAGGTTTCGGGCAGGCGCGCGTTGCCGACGATCACGGGTCCCCACGCGCGGGCCGGTTCCAGGAACCGGCAGTGGGTTTCGCGTTCGATGGCGATCACGGTTTCGCCGCGGCGCACGAGTTCTTGCACGACGCGGAAGCCGACGCTACCGAGCCCTGCCACGACGATGTGTCCGCGCAGGTTGGAGCTGCCCCGCGTCACGAGGTCCTGCAAGCGGAAATTCAGGATCAAATCCGTGATGATGCTGAACAGGGTGGCCAGAATCGCGGCACCACAGATCATCAGGAACGCGCCATACAATTTGAGGGCCGGCGAGGCCTGCATGAAATTGTAGTCACCGAATCCCACCGTGGTGATGATCGTCACGACAAAATAGATGGCCTCCACAAATGACAGCCCGAGGGTTTGCCGGAAGAGCAGGACGCTGAAGGCGACGATTGCCAACAACACCAGCAGCAAGGCCCGCAGTGCTCCCGGAATGTCCCGCCACCATTGTTTCAATCCCGACCAGAAAGCCGGTCGTACGGCGGACCGGTTGGGGATCACCCGTGCGGCGGGTTTCCCGCCTTGGCGCAAATACAGCAGCTGATCGCCCGCCTGCAAGGCCATGTCCGGCACCCAATCGGTTCGCCAATCAGCCCCCCGCTTGCAAGCTGCCAATGCCAACCCGGTTCGCACTTGCCACTGCGCGGCTGTCTCTACCGCCGTACCGCCATCCGGTTCCCATGCCCCACTCTCGATGCTTTGGATTGAATCGCCGGTTTCGAACGATCCATGGGTGGTGTCGCCGATGGCTGCCGCCACAAAGCCCGGCGTCGCCAGCGCCGAGGTGGAAAAGACCTTGTCGATGCCCAGCGCCGACTCCAGATGTTCGGCCAAATCCTGATCAAACAAACGGATGATAATCCGGATATCCGGATTGAGTTTGCGGGCATCGACGGCAATGGAGACGTTGGTCATGTCATCGCCGGTCACGATGAGGATGGCGCGGGCCGAGGCGACACCAGCCTGGCGCAGGATCCGTTCGTTACGCGCGTCGCCGAGAATCAGGGTGGCGGCGGGGTTGGCGTCCATTTCCTGCCAGAACAGGGGAGTTTCGTTATTGATGGCGATGATCGTTTCACCCAGGGCGGCGAGCAACGCAAACACCCGTTCACCCACATGGCCCAGCCCGCACAGGATGAGGTGCTGGCTACGGTCGATGAATGGATTTGCACCGGTCATGTTGGATCAACTGCCACACCGCAGGTCGGTCCCGAACGATTTCTGTGCGGCGGCTATCAGGTTCTCCAAGGCGAGCCTGATGTGCGAGGGAAGTCCTTCTGACCATGACAAGTCCATCAGCGGTGTGGCCATGCCGCATCCTAAATCCCAACGGTCGGGTGGCAATCTGAAAATGGATGGGAAAAATACAGTCTTTCGTAATCATGAGACTTCAACCATCCTTGATCATCATTCATTGTTGGTTCACCGGACCCGGAACACCCTGTCTCCGAAACCCCACCCTCATTTCCCAAACCCACCCAAGCAATCAAGCATCGGTTGCAAAGCCGTATCCCATCAATCATGATCTTGGAAAGTATGTGTCTTGGATTCGCCAGCAAACAGAAGCACGGAAGCATTCGCTGCCCGGACCAACCTCGGACGAGTCGCTGCCGCCGACTGGCGGGAACCAACCTGCACCTGGCCAACGCATTGAGCCAGCGGCAGAGCGGTAGCGTTGTGCGCCGATTCGCAAGAATCCCGGTCTTGCGCTCCGGCACTCGATGGGGTGGGCTTTCGGCGGACTTTTTTCCAAAGTCCGCGCCCCCCTAACGACCGGCGGGACGCCCAATACTGTTCAATTAGGCATCTCAGAAACCGGGCAGGAAGAAGGCGGCGGGCAGAATGCCCGCGCCACAGGTGGTCCGGGCATTCTGCCCGGAACCTCTAACTCCAAAACAAGTGCTAATTGAACAGTATTGCGCGTTCCGTCTGTCCTCCTGCTATACTCGCAGCATGGGGCGACCGCCAGCCCGGGCTTGACGAATTCCGTGCCCGCAAGCCATGCTGCCCGCCATGCGAATTCTCACCGGTCTTCAACCTAGCGGCAAACTCCACGTCGGGAACTACTTCGGCGCGATCGAACCCGCCGTGCGCCTTCAGGAGTTGGGCGAGGCGTTTTATTTCATCGCCGACTACCACGCGATGACGTCCTCGCAGGATCCGGCGGCCATGCGTGAGAACGTGCGCGAGTTGGCGGTGGATTTCCTCGCCTGCGGGTTGGATCCCAAGCGGGCGGTGTTTTTCCGGCAGAGTGCGGTGCCGGAGGTCAACGAGCTGGCGTGGATCCTCTCGACGGTTTGTCCGATGAGCCTGTTGGCCAAATGCACATCCTACAAGGACAAGATCGCCCAGGGGATCGCCCCCAACCACGGGCTGTTCGCCTATCCGGTGCTGATGGCCGCAGACATCCTGCTTTACGATTCGAACCAGGTGCCAGTCGGCAAGGACCAGAAACAACACCTCGAAGTGACCCGCGATCTGGCGGTGAAACTCAACGAAACGTTTGGCGAGGGAACCGTCGTCCTGCCGGAAGCCGTGATCCGCGAGGACACCGCCGTGGTCGTGGGCCTCGACGGCCGCAAAATGAGCAAGAGTTATGGCAATACCCTGCCGATTTTCGGTGACGAAAAACCGCTCCGCAAACTCATCATGAAAATCACCACCGACTCAACCCCGGTGGAGGCACCCAAGCCGGTGGCCAATTCGACGATCCTCGCGCTCCACAAACTCTTCGCGAATGCCGCCGAGCATGCCGTGATGGTGGCCGACCACGAGCGCGGTGGCGTGGGCTACGGGGATTTCAAGAAACGCCTGGCCGATGCCTACTGGGAATTCTTCGCGCCGATGCGCACACGGCGGGCCGAAGTCCTGGCGGACCCGGGGTATGTCGATGACGTCCTCGCCACCGGTGCCGCCCGCGCCCGCGAGGAATCCGCCAAAGTCCTCGCCCGCGTCCGCCGCGCCGTCGGACTCACCTGAGGTAAATGCTCCGGATCAAGGAATGTGATCGGTGATCGGTTCTTCCCTTTTTCCCAGGATCAACCGCCCAGCCGGATGGTTTCCAGGCCGATGATGTCCGGGTTGCCGGTCTCGAGGGATTCTAACAAACCAGCGGGTGGTTCGGTATCGAGTTGGATGGTGCAACTGGCGGCGGCGGCGCCATCGAAGACGATGTTGCGGACTTCCTCGACGTTGATGTTGGCGCGGCGGATCGCATCGAGCACAAAGGCGAGCACGCCGACGCGGTCGTAGTGGCGGACAACGAGTTGCCACTGGGCGGGCGTGCGTTTGGCGAGGTTCACACAATTGTTAGCGGCACCGGTTTTGATGAAGGATTCCACGATGCGGAATGCCTCGGCGGCGATGGCGTCTTGCGCTTGTTCGGTGGACGCGCCGATATGGTGGGTGCCGCAGAGGTTCGGTAAATCCAGGATGGGATCGGTGAAATCCGCGATGCCCTCGGCCGGTTCGGGGTCATAGACATCCAAGCCGGCGCGGATTTTCCCGGCGGCCAGTGCGGCACGGAGCGCAGGCTGATCGACCACTTCGCCCCGTGCGGTGTTAATGAGCATGGCGTTGGGTTTCATCAGCGCGATGCGGGCGGAATTGACAAGTTGGCGGGTTTCCGGCTTGAGCGCGGTGTGCACCGTGATGATGTCGGCGTGGCGGAAAATATCATCCAGCTCGGCACAATGCCCGACACCCAATTCCTCGGCGGTGGCCGGGGTGAGCGAGCGCGACCAGGCGATGACGTTCAGCCCGAACGCCCGGGCGCGGGTGATGACCTCGCGGCCGATCGAACCGACACCGACCACACCGAGGGTCTTGCCGAAGATTCCGTCGGCCTTGGAAAATTCCTTTTTGTTCCACTGGTGGGCCCGCAGCGCGGCGGTGCTCTCGGCGATGCGGCGGTCGAGTCCCAGCATCAGCGCGAACACCAATTCCGCCACCGCGATGGAATTCTTGCCAGGGCAGTTGGCCACGAAAATCCCCAGTGCGCTGGCGGTTTTCACATCGATGGTATTGACGCCAGCGCCGGCGCGCAAAACCATGGCAAGTTCGTCGCCGGCCTTGAGGGTTTCGGCGGTGACCTGTTTGCCGCGCACGATGAGGATCTTGTGCCCGGCAATGGACTGGCTCAATTCCTCGGCTTTGACAGACGGGTTGTAGGTGACGGCGCATCCGAGGTGTTTGAATTTTTCCAAATGCGCTGCGGGATACTTGTCGGCAATGTATATTTTCATGGCGGGCTATTGAAAATCAAGGTCGCGTGCGGGCGTGGTGTCGCGGTCGAGTTGCCAGTCCTTGACCGGGCAATCGCGCAAAATGTCCACCAGTTTTTCGGCGGGCCGGAGATGGGCATACGCTTCGGCGGAGATCACGACGGCAACGGGCTTGCCGTGCCGCGTGATCGTCTGCGCTCCTTGCTTGAGCACGGTGTCGAGCAGTTCGCTCAGCTTGTTTTTTGCGTCTTGCATCGGCCAGGTTGCATTCATGCTGACAAATTTGCAGGAAAACTCTAGCTGGTCTAGCCTGAATTCTCATTTCACCGCCAGGACATCGCATTTCACGAAAACCATCACCTTGCGGGTCAGGTCGGTGTTGCCCTTGTCGTCCTTGGGTGAGATGGCGGCGGCAAAGTTATATTGGCCTGCGATGCAGGTGAGTGCGGTGTTCAGGCGAATAACATAGAAATTCGGCACGGTCTTCTTGAACGGATTTCCAAGTGAATCCTTGCCTTCGTGCCAGACCGTGTCACCGGTTTTCCAGTTCAATTCCGGATTGAAACGGAGATCGATGGTTCTATTGTCCTCACCGACGGTGGGTTCTATTTCCAAGGTGTTTCCGACGTTTCGGGTTTCAAACGCGACCGGGTCGCAAATAGCAAACGGGAAAGGGCCTTTCAACTTTTTCTCGAACATGCTGTCGGTGTATTCGGCCGGATAGATGGTCTCATGAATCGACTCCGTCGTGGCTCTCTGGCCGCTCTTTGCAATGAGGATCTGGGTTTCGAGGACCTTGGCGTCATTTTTGGAAACCATCTCCTGGAGATGTTTGCGCAAGGCGGTGGCGTCCGTGCTTCGGGGAGCGGCAAGGAATAACAGTTTGGTGAGCGCCTCGTGGGAAAGTTCGATCAACTCAACCTGCACCTGGATCATTTTCGGCGGGGTGGGATTGGGGTTGGACGCGAAAGGATCGGTGGCATCGCCTGTATTCGAATTCGCGACCGGTGTTCCGGTTCCCGTAGGCACCGGTTCCTGTTTTTGAGCGAGAACGAGGAACCCGCAACCCGCCAGGGCCAAACCGATGATGAGCCAAGTTCTTTTCATAAGCGTGGATGAACATTGGCTGGTCGGGAAACGGGATGCAAGCACGGTCTTTCCTGTTTTGGCAACCGTTCCTCCACCCGATGAGCTGTCCCCTCGGCTCTTCAGGGCCAACGGCCCGGCATCATACCAGCCCAAGGCAACGCCATGGGTCACGGCTGCCATCAAAGGGTAGGGACAAGCGGCCTGGTAGGGCGTGGCGGCCTCGCCGCGCCCACTTTCCCTCCGAGGGCGAGGGGCCATTTGCGGTTCATGAACCGCGCACCCGCGCCGCCTATCGGCGGACAAGTGGGTCGGCCGAGGCCGTCCGACCCTACCATCAATGGGATGGTCCTTTGGCCCGCAAGAACCCACCCAAGGGAATCGAAATGTGCCAAATCATTTTCCACCGGGATCAGGAAGTTGACGCGCATGCCCGCGCGCCGGGCAAGACGGGCAAGGCTGGACAACCCGCGCTCGACAGCCGGTCCCGGACGTGCCAACCTCTTCGCCGATGCGCATTCCTATCCTTCTTCTGTTCGCCGGTCTGTCCCTGAATGCAACCCGCGCGGAGGACCTGCCGTTTCTCTATCCGCAAAGCGACGCTTTCCACCAGCAACTCGCCCAAACCAAACTCAGGGACCTGGTCCTGACCGACTATCACATCCACATCCGTGGCGGCATGACCCTCGAAAAAGCAGTCCAGCGCCAGAACCAAAGCGGTATCCTGAGCGCCGTGCTCGAAAACTTCGGCCGCGAATGGCCGCTCTCCGACAACGCCAAACTCAAGGACTTCATCGACGTCCATTCGCAACCGCAACCGGACGGCCGCAAGGTGCCCGTGGGCATCCAGGTCAACGACCGCGATTGGTTCACGCAGATCGACCCGGCGCAGCGCCAGCGCCTCACCTACGTGCTCGCCGACACCATGATCATGGGCCTCACCGCCGAAGGCAAACCCCGCCGCCTGTGGCTGCCCGGCGTCACCATCGAGGACCCCGATGCATGGATGGTCGAATACATGGCGCACAACCTGCGCATCCTCGGTGAACCGATCTCGATCCTCGCCAACCCCACCTATCTGCCACCGTGCATTGCCAGCCGCTACGACCAATTGTGGACCGAAGAACGCATGCGCCAGGTCATCGCCAAGGCCGTCAGCAAGGGCATCGCCCTGGAAATCCAAGCAGGATCGGATTTCCCCAAACCCTCATTCCTCAAACTCGCCAAATCCATGGGTGCCAAATTCTCGTTCGGTTCCAACAACTTCGACGATAAAACCAAGGATCTCGCCCGCTGGTTCGAGGCCATCGAATGGCTCGACCTCAAGCCCGCCGATTGTTGGTCACCCAAATAACTTGCTTTCCAGCTTGTCTAACCGGCTCGTTTCCCCGATCCCTCGCCCATGAGCCACGCGCCTGAGCCGGAGAAGACCCACCACGAGTCGTCCCTTGATGACTTCCAGCAACTCGGGCTGTGGACCGCGTTGGGCAGCCTTGGCTATGTGTTCTGGATTGTCGGCGGCATGGAAATGATCGAGCGTCTCGCCTATTATGGCGTGCGCACGGTTTCCACTCTCTATGTAACCCGTGCCAAGAGCGACGGCGGACTGGGAGAGGACATGGCCGCATTCGGCACCTTGATTTGCCTTTGGAGTCTGATTCAGTCGGGAGGCTCGGTGTTTGTCGGCGGGATCTCGGACCGCTATGGTTACAAGCGGACCATTTGCGCGGCCACGGTGATCCAATGTTCCGGGTACCTGCTGATGGCGTTTTTCCACAGCTATTGGGGGTTCTTCGGCGGGGCGATGTGCCTCGCGTTCGGCACCTCACTTTTCAAGCCGGGCATCCAGGGCACGCTGATCCGCAGCAGCACCCGCCGCAACAGCTCGGTGGCATGGGGCGTCTTCTATCAAACCGTCAACATCGGCGGATGGATCGGCCCGCTGATCGCCATGCACATGCGCCAAATGGCATGGAAATATGTCTTCTTCACCAATGCCGCATTCATCTGCATCAATTTCATCTTCCTGCTCACCTACAAGGAACCCGGCATGGACGAGCGGCTCGAGCGCCGCGCCAAGATCAAGGCCGGACATGTCAGGGAGACGAGCTTGTTGCGGGAGTCGTTGCAGGAACTCAGGAAACCCCACTTGTATCTCTACCTGCTGATCTTTTCATTGTGGTGGTTCATGTTCCCGATGCTTTGGGACGTGCTCCCGAAGTATGTGGAGGATTGGGTCGATACCGGGGAAATCGTGCGCTCCATTTTCGGTGCCGGCGGCGTCCACAGCGGCGTGATCCAGTTCCTGTTAGGAATGAAGGGAACTGGCCTGAAAATCGAACCCGAAGGGATCGTCAATATCAACTCGGGCATCATCATGATCACCTGTTTCATCTTTGCCGGCCTCAGCGCCAGAATGCGGGCGACCACCAGCCTGCTCGTCGGCACCATCCTGGTGGTGGCCGCGCTTACCCTGTTCGGATTGTTCAACCTGGCATGGATGTGTGTCGCGGCCATGGTCGTTTTCAGCATCGGCGAAATGCTCGCCAGCCCGAAATACAGCGAGTTTCTCGGCAACATCGCGCCACCTGACAAGAAGGCGATGTGGATCGGCTTCTCGCAGGGCCCGATGTTGATCGGTGCGACCATCGAGGGCAAGGTCGGACCGCTGCTCTATAATATGTGGTCGGACAAGGACGTGTTCGCCCGGGATATGTTGCTGACCAAGGGCCTGGCACCGTCGCAAGTCACCGCCGAAGCGTTGCCGCCGGGTGAGGCGTTCCATAAGCTCGTCGCCATCACCGGGGAGTCCCCCGAAGCGCTGACCCGCACGCTCTATCAGACACATCACGTCGGCTCCACCTGGTGTTTCTTCGCCCTTGTCGGCGTGGTCTCCGCCGGCCTGATATGGGCTTACGGCAAGTGGGTCCGCAAACTCGCCGCCACGGAGGCTTCCGGGAAACGGATTGCCGAGCCGGCTGATATTCCAATCGAGATACTGGCCAAGTATGTGAAACCTGCGGCGGCAGCGGTCGCCCTGATAGGAATCGGGTTGATTGTTGCGGCGATTGTCCGGTTGATATCCCTGGAATCGATATTGCTGCGGGCGTCAGGCCGGCCGGATGTGCCGCCGGGCATAAAGCTGATCTTCGGCATTCCGCTGGTGCTCGCAGGGGTGTGGACATGGCTCAGGTTTGGGAGAAAGCAATAGTGGGAATGGCACTTACTTAAGGGTGATGGCAACCATCCTGAGGGCCAAAGGCCCGATCCACGGAAGCCCAGGGCAACGCCCTGACGAGTATACACATCTCATGATTGCAGGATCGCGGGGTCGCTCCGCGACCGAGGAAGTCCAACACTCGGTCAATATCATGAGGGAAATCATTCCCCACGATTTGTGTGTACTCGTCAGGGCAACGCCCTGGGTCTAACGGGTGTGGTGGAATTCGGAGCCCTGAAAGGGCGGCCCAAAGACGTCCCCCAAATTTAGGCCGCCCTTTCAGGGCTCGAAAATCCTCATCCGATCGAAGTCCCAGGGCGTTGCCCTGGGCTACCTTGGAGTAGGCCTACAGCCTACAAGATTTCCGATCATTGACGTTTCCCTGGATGAGTGAAATCCCCAAACCTCATTAACCAAGTGCCATTCCCTTTGGGGTTGGAAGATAGAACGTGCTTCGGGTTCATCCGTTTTCCCTGCACTTCAGGATGTCCGGCAATCATCCACTGCGGCGTTTGGTTGCAAAAATGCGTTTGGATCCGAAATCGCGCCTTGCAAGATTGGCATACGGTCCACACGCTTGCGACGTTGCCAACCTGCTTATGAACAACCTTCCATCAACCATCCTGCGCACGTGCCGGGTGTTAATCGCCGCAACTTGTTGCCCCTCCGCCATGCATGCTCAGACCTATCTCAACGACCCGCGTCTCGACGAGCGCGTCCACGATCTGCAAGGTCCGTTCAACTATTTCCTGACGCCCAGCGACGCGCTCGGATTCATGGACTCGCCCAAGGCATTCCAACTCACCGGCGACGGTGCCATCAGCGCCTACTGGGGCGAACTGACGCTGTGGGCCGGCACGCCGCTCAAACGCCTCAACAGCCGCGTCCGCACGCTCGACGCCGGTTGCCTGCCGGTGATCAATTATGCGTCGCTGGTCGATGGCATCGAGTACCGGGTCAAGGCGTTTGCCGCGCCGGTCGGGCTGGACCCGCACGGCAATCTGTTAGGATTTGTGCGGCTCACCGCGACCAACCCGGGCAAGACGCCGCAGCGGGCCGCGGTGGGTGGCCGGGTGTTTGATCACGAGGGGGTGTGGCGCCATCCGTTTTTCGATCACACCAACCCGAAATGGTGGACCGAGCGCTACCTCGACGAGGGGACATGGCAGCCATGGAAGTTATGGGAACCCACCAATGTGCGCAACCGGGGCGACGTCCACCGGACGGATGCCAAACACCTGATATTCCACTATCAGCCGGATCCATCGGGATGGACAGTGCTTGAGGCGGAGGCCAACGTCGAACCCTTCGAGTTCGTGATCCAACTGGCGCCGGGGCAGTCGGCGTCGGTGGATGTGACCATGCCCTGGGTGCCGGTGGCTGATGATCGCGCCGAGAATGTCAAGGCGGTGGCCGACGCGCGCTTCGACGATTATTTGGAACGCAGCGGCAAGTTCTGGCAGAAGCAGTTGAACCAGGGCGCGGTGTTTGAGGTGCCCGAGCAGAAGGTGGTGGACATGCACAAGTCCTCGTTGATGTATGACCTGATGGCGCGCGACCTGCAGGAGGACCGCAAGACTTATATCCAAACGGTCAGCGACGTGCAGTATAACCAGTTTTTCTCACGCGATGCCGCCTTCATCATCCATACTTATGATATGTTGGGCCTGCCGCAGGTTGCCGAGCAATGCATCGAGCACGTTCTGCTCAAGGACAAGGACGGCGAACTCACCGGCCTGCGCACGACCCACTCGG
>Ga0118677_10007358_pt1 | contig 16999 bp, 13 predicted proteins | sample AliMusrvi5mmetaG_FD_86154 | JGI IMG/M metagenome (GOLD analysis project Ga0118677, IMG submission 86154) | reverse complement strand
CTCTCCCGTGAGTCATAATTGCAGGAAGAACTTCTTCCATTATTGTTTCATCGAAATGCCTTCCGTTCCCAGGAAATGATTTAACTTTAAGTCCTAATCCTGGATTATATTTCAAATCATTTTCAGAATGAAGTAAATAAGATAGATCTATATTCTTTTCTCTGATCATTTCTTTATGCGCTGAACTAATTGTGAGAAGATCATTTTTCCCGGTAACGTTGAAAAGACTGGGGTATCCCATTTCTGACAATAGTACTCTTATTTCTTCAGCAATATGCCTTATAAATACAACAAGGTTTTCAGGCTTACCCTTAAATTTTTTACGAAATTCTTTATCCTGCGTTGCAATTCCCGCCGGACATGTGTTCAGATGGCACTGTCTCGCCATTATACATCCTAAAGCAACCAGGGCCGATGTCCCAAAATCAAATTCATCCGCCCCTAGTAATGATGCAATAACAACATCTCTTGCGCATTTCAAACCGCCGTCAACACGTAACGTAACCCGCCCGCGCAAACCATTTTGAATAAGTGTCTTATTAACTTCGGTCAGTCCTATTTCCCATGGCAGTCCTGTATGTTTCAATGAACCCAATGGACTGGCACCCGTCCCTCCGTCATTGCCGCTTATTAATATTGAATCTGCTCCCGCTTTTACAACTCCAGATGCAATTATTCCTATTCCAAATTGTGATACAAGTTTAACACAAATATTTGCTCTTGGATTCACCTGGCGTAAATCATAAATCAATTGAGCTAGATCTTCAATGCTGTAAATATCATGATGAGGCGGTGGCGAAATTAAAGGAACGCCGGGTGTAGTATTCCTGTCGTAGGCAATTTGTAATGTTACTTTTTCACCTGGAAGCTGCCCGCCTTCTCCGGGTTTAGCTCCCTGACCCATTTTTATTTGTATTTCTCTTGCAGCTGTTAAATATGAAGTCGTTACTCCAAATCTTCCGCTTGCAATTTGTTTTGTATAACAGTTTTCACTTTTATCAGGATTGGAAACACTGTACCTGTCTTTCTGTTCTCCTCCTTCACCGGTATTGCTTCGGATTCCGAGAATCGATCCTGCACGGGCTAGTGTCCTGTGTGTCTCTTCAGATACTGCTCCGAATGAAATTGCGCCTAATCCGAAACGTTTTATTATCTTATCAGCAGGTTCAACATCTATTACAGGAATTGGTTCTCCTTTTATAATATCTAAAAGGTCTCTGACATATACAGGTGGCTCAACCGGAATCTGCTGCTCGTTTTTACTCCCAGAAATTGAATGAATATGTTTGAATACGTTTGGTGAAAATCCGTGCGCCTCTCCCCCTTTTCGGAATCGAAATCTTCCAAACTCTTCTATTACAATATTTTCTCCGAGTGCCCGCCGGCTCTTCTCTACTATACTTTCTTTTATCATTGAAAGTGTTAATCCGCCCAGAACTGATTTAATAGAAGGGAAATATTCATTTATTACTTCTTTCGAAATACCTATGGCATTCATAAGCATACTGCCGTGATAACTGCTCAACGTTGATACTCCCATCTTCCCCATTATTTTAAGGAGACCTTTTTCAAGAGAACCTCGGTAATTTCTTAGCATCGTAACCCAATCTGAAGCGGCGAAATGTTCCCTGATAAGCTCATACGCCATATATGGATAAACCGCGCTAGCTCCAAATGCAACAAGACATGCAATATGATGATCTTCTATTACATCTCCTGTAAAACATAATAGCGCGCAGTTATTCCTTAGCTTTTTCCTGATTAGATGCTGATGAACCGCAGAAACAATCAGAAGCATTGGTATTGGAGCATATTCTTTCTCAAGGTCTTCATCGGAAAGAAATATTATTCTTGTCCCGTTAAGTGCTGCGTTCTCACATTCTTTCCGAATTTCTTCAATCCGAATCGTAAGATCATCATCGAAATGTATATGACATTTTATTATTGCATAAGGAAATGACCTGTTGTTTTCCATCAATAAATTTACCTCGCGGGGAGACAAGACCGGACTGTCAATCCTTACGGCACCTTCAAATACATCCGTCTCGCTCAACAAGTCACTTTCATAACCTATATAACGATATAAACTCATTACATAACGTTCCCTGATTGAGTCAATGGAGGGATTGGTCACCTGTGCGAAATGCTGCTTAAAATAATCGTACAACTTCCTCGATTGCGTAGATATTGCTGCGGTTGGAGTATCGTCTCCCATCGATCCTACTGATTCATTTCCGCTTTGAGACATCGGAATTATAAACCTGTCAAAATCTTCTTTATCAATTCCAAACGCAATCCTGAGCCTTTTATTGAATCCTTCTTCGGGAATACCAAATGAACCGAACTCTTCAAAATCATTACCTCGTCCAAGCGCAAGCAGTTTACTGCCAATCATCTTTGAATAATTTCGGGTTTCAGAAACCATATTTGAAATTTCATTATTTGGAATTATACCGGTCCCATTCAGATTAATTGCAAAGTTTTCTCCTGATTTCATATGATGATGCATCAGAATATTATCTTCACTGATATCCACAACTCCGGCTTCGGATGCCATAATAACAAGACCATCTTTTGTTATCGTATATCTGAGAGGACGTAATCCGTTCCTGTCTAATTTTGCCCCTACTATATCTCCATCTGTAAAAACAAGCGCAGCAGGGCCGTCCCAGGGCTCAATATGATTTTCATGGTAGATATAAAAATCTTTAAGCTGCTGTGGCATGCTCGTGTCATATATGTAGGGTTCAGGTATAAGCATCATTATACTGTTGAACAAACCCCTGCCGCTCATAACCAGAAACTCGAGTATATTATCAAGACTAAATGAATCGCTTCCTGATTCTGATACAAATGGTTTTAGCTTTTCAAGATTCTCCTTCCAATAATCAGAACGGATCGTCTCTTCTCTGGTCTGCATCCACAAACGGTTCCCCTTAATAGTATTTATTTCACCGTTGTGCCCAAGCATCCTGAATGGCTGAGCCATGCTCCAATTGGAAATTGTATTTGTCGAAAACCTTTCATGAAAAACTGCTACCTTCACTTTATATTCTGGCTGAGTTAAATCGGAATAAAAACGGGCCAAAGTGTTAGGCTTCATCATCCCTTTGTAAACGATAGTTTTGGAGGAAAGAGAACAGATGAATGACTCTCCCTTGGTTTTTAATATCTTTTGCTCCACACTTTTGCGGAGAAGGTAAAGCCTTTTTTCAAAATCATTATTGTCTGACTCATTGGTAAAAAAGAACTGGACGATCAGAGGACATGTTGCCCTGGCAATATCGCCAAGGACACCTTTATTTACTGGAACATATCGGGTCCCAATATATTTGATTTTAAAAAGGGTCGCTAAATTATTTAACTCAGTCTGAAGAAATGGAAGTTCTGCATCATTTGTGAAAACCATTGCGATCGCGCGCTCTTTATTTCCGGTTTCGAAGGAAAGCTCTTCATCTAATACAAGAGTAAAATATTCTACTGGTATATCCGTCATCAGCCCGGTTCCGTCACTTGTGCGGTCATCAGATCCAAAAGCTCCCCGGTGGGACATGTTTTTCAATGCTTCAATTGAAAGTTCAATTACCCTTCGGCTTGGAGTTGCATTAAGTTCTGCTATGAAGCCGACACCGCATGCATCATGAAATTCTTCATTGATGAGTTTTCTTTCCATTATACAATTCTATTTAATTTAAGATTGCGACAATCCCCTTCCTCGGAAAAAACGGAATTGATTTGATATTATTGCTTAATTATACATGTGTTGAAGTATGTTATTGTGTCAAACCGCAAGTGATTCACCTGTTGAATTATATACATAATCAAGCCAGTTTTTGTAATTTTGATTTTTCCCATGTATTACATCACTGTAAGCTTTCTGAATCTCTGAACAAACAGGCCCGGTTTTTCCTGATCCTATTTTCCTATAATCAATTTCGCTTAAAGCAATCACTTCAGCCGCAGTACCGGTTACAAAGACTTCGTCAGATATGTATAACTGATCCCTTGTGAATAATTCTTCTTTCACTTCATATCCCCTATCTCTTGCAATTATCATGATCGATTCTCTTGTTATGCCTTCCAGCACGCTATTCTGAGGTGTAGTATATATGACATTATTTCTCACGATGAAAATATTTTCTCCTGTGCATTCGGAAACAAACCCATTAATATCAAGCATAATTGCTTCATCAAAACCGCCCCGCAGACTTTCTGTCTTTGCAAGTACTGAATTTGCATAATTTCCTGAAATCTTTCCTTTTGTCATCATAATATTTGGATGATGCCTTGGAAATGAGGACACATTAGCTCTTATACCATTTTGTAACGCCTCCTTGCCCAGATAGTTCGTCCATTTCCAGACTGCAATCCCCATATCAACTGTTACATTTGTTACAGAAAGATTCCATCCTCCGTCTTTTATAAAAACGAGAGGACGTATATAGCATTCCTCCATATCATTCAACTTTATAAGTTCAAGGGATGCATTGTAAATTTTATCTATAGAATATGGAAGTTCTTCCATACCAAAAATATGACAGCTGTTATACAGTCTTTCAATATGATCTTTTAGTCTGAATACTGCCGGACCATCAGCTGTGCAATAGGATCGGATTCCTTCAAACACTGAAGTTCCGTAATGAAGTGAACTTGTTAAGAAATGCACTTTAGCTTCACTGAAAGGAACTATATTTCCTTCCAGCCATATATATTTAGAGTCAAATGACATAAGGTTGCCTGGGTTGATTAATTATTGATTGTGTTCTTTCTTTTGAAGATTTAAATAGTTTATAATTCATGCTGTCGCATAATGCCTGCCAGCTGGCTTCAATAATATTTTCTGATACTCCTACAGTCGACCAGGTTTCACTTCCGTCACTTGTTTCAATGTGTACTCTTACTTTTGCTGTAGTTCCCTGTTTTTCATCTAAAACACGGACTTTATAATCAACAAGTTTTATTAAAGAAATTTCCGGGTAGAATCTGGTCAAAGCCTTTCTCAATGCATTATCTAGAGCATTTACAGGCCCGTCTCCGCTTGCGGCTGTATGTTCAATTTCTCCTCCGACCTCAATCTTTATTACTGCCTCTGCAGATGTATGCTTTTTATTATCAAAGAAAACATTTATGCGCGAGTCAAGTGTATTAAAGAAAGGAGAAAATTCATTCGTCTCTGACCTCAGAATTAACTCAAATGACGCTTCGGCTCCGTCAAACTGGTAACCGTCATATTCCATATCCTTTATATGAGTGACTAGCTTTTTACTTAATTCATTATCATCATTGAGGTCGATTCCGAATTCCTTTGCTTTGTATCTTATATTACTCTGCCCTGAAAGATCTGATATCAGAACACGCTGTTTGTTTCCAACCAGTTGCGGATTAATATGTTCATACATCCTGCTGTCCTTTAATACAGCACTGACATGAATTCCCCCCTTGTGGGCAAATGCGGAAGTTCCAACATAGGCAGTTCTTGAATTTGGAACTAAATTCATCAGTTCATATACATAGTTTGAAAGGGATGTCAGTCCATCCAGTCTAACTGGAGTTTTGGTATCAAGATTCATCTTTAATATTAGGTTAGGGATTATACTGATGAGATTTGCATTTCCGCATCTTTCCCCCACACCATTTATTGTTCCCTGAACATGTGCGGCGCCGGCAGAGATTGCCGTCAATGAGTTTGCAACTGCAAGCTCACCGTCATTATGTGTGTGAATGCCTATTGGTTTGCTTATATCTTTTATTACATCGGTAATAGCTTTTCCTATTTCAACGGGAATTGATCCGCCGTTAGTATCACATAAGGTTATAACATCTGCTCCGCCGGCTTCAGCTGCCTTCAGCATTTTAATTGCAAATACATTATCATCTTTGAATCCATCAAAGAAATGTTCTGCATCGAACACTACTTTCCTTCCACGCTCTTTTAGATAGAGTACAGAACGGTAAATCAGCTCTTCGTTTTCATTTGATGTTATGCCAAGTCCCATCTCTGCGTGAAATTTCCAAGTCTTCCCAAAAATAGAAACTACAGGTGTTTCGGCAAATAAAAGTGCATTCAGATTCAGGTCTGTGTCAACTTTATTCAAAAACCGTGCTGTAGATCCGAAAGCACAAATTTGTGAATTTACAAAATTGTAATCCCTAATCTGTTTGAAAAATTCCTCATCTTTGGGATTGCTGCCGGGCCATCCGCCCTCTATAATATCAATACCAAACTCATCTAACCTCATAGCAATATTTATCTTATCATGGATGGAAAGGTTTATTCCCTCCCCTTGAGTTCCATCTCTTAATGTGGTATCAAAAAGTTCAATCTTTTTCATAAATTCATTTGCATTATTATTTAACCAATTGAAATGCTTATATCATTCCTGAAGTACGCGCATACTGAAACAGCCCGCCTGCTTCAACAATTTCAAATACATCTCCCAAGGGGATTAATGCCCAGGTTTTATTATCCGTATGGTTAATCAGTTGATTTGCTTCTACATCAACCTCGATAACATCGCCGGTATTTATTTTATCATTTAGCTTTTCCTTGCATACATATGGGATAAGAAATCCGCCGTCCACTGAATTACGGAAGAATATCCTCGCATAGGATTCTGCTATAACCACTTTAACTCCCGCTACCTGCATAGCAAGTGGAGCATGCTCTCTTGATGAGCCGCAGCCAAAATTTGTCCCTCCCACAATTACATTGAACTCAGATTCATAATTATCTCCCTTTATAAAAGGGACGTTACCATTGGGAAGCCCTGCTTTCTCAGCCGGTACACTTGATAATGCAAAGTGTCCGTATTTTTTTAATTCTTCAGGGTTACTTGTCGAATAAACAAGATATTCTGCTGGGATAATCTGATCTGTGTCTACATTATCACCTAATACATAAACTTTGCCGGTTATTTTCTTTTCCATTTTTACCTTATAATCTTTATTAAATAAAAAATTCTCTTGGGTCAGTAATAACGCCTTTGACCGCAGATGCTGCAACTGTTAAAGGTGATGCCAGATAAACTTGCGATGACTTGCTCCCCATTCTTCCCGGGAAGTTGCGGTTCGTTGTTGATATTACTACATCTCCATCAACACTCCTGCCTATTGTATCCGATGGACCTCCAAGGCATGCCGCACAAGAAGATTCTGCTATTATGCATCCTGCATTCTGGAAAATTTCTTTGAGAGATATTCCCAAGATGGTTTCTTCCTCAAGCTGTTTGGCAATAGTAATACTCGCAGGAACAATAAAAGTTGTAACCTTTATCTTCTCTCCTAAGAGTACTTTTGCTGCATATCTGAAATCAGTAATCTTTCCTCCCGTGCATGAACCGATATAACATTTAGTGATTTTTGTGCCTGCCACATTTCTTACTGTGTCGCGATTGTCGGGACTATGCGGTTTTGCTACAACTGGTTCAAGTTTTGAAACATCGTAGCTATATTTAGAATGATAAATAGCATCCGGATCACTGTTAAATATTTCATATTCTGTAACTCCTGCTTCTGCAAGAAATTTCCTTGTTGTTCCATCTACCGCAATAATACCGTTCATACCGCCGGCTTCAATTGCCATATTGGTAAGAGTCATTCTTTCATACATATTCAGGGATCCAATCGCATTCCCATCAAATTCCATGGCCCTGTATGTTGCTCCATCAGTAGTGATATCTCCGAGAATCTGAAGAATCAGATCTTTTGCTGTAAGATATTCAGGCATGGTCCCCGTGAATGTGAACTTCATTGACTCCGGAACTTTTTCCCATATTTTCCCCGTCCCTAGAATGAAAGCTGCATCAGTGTTGCCTACTCCTGTTGAGAACATTCCAAACGCTCCGGATGTACATGTATGTGAATCGGTACCAATTAATACTGTGCCCGGAATATTATATCCTTCCTGGGCAAGAGCTATATGACAAACTCCTTTATATCGGTCAGTACCTGCATCATAATAATTCGGCAGGTCATATGACGCTGCAAACTCTCTAAGAATTTTAACATTTCTGTTTGCGTGCTCGTTCTTTGTAAAAATATAGTGATCAGGAAATACTACCAGTTTGTTTTTATCCCAGATCTTCGCTTTATCTCCGAATTCCTTTTTCCATATTTCAAATGTTGGAGGACCACAGACATCGTGAGTCATTAATACATCAACATCCAGCCAAAGATTTTCCCCGGGAATTACTTTTTCCCGCTTTGAAGATGCTGCAAATATTTTTTCGGTTATTGTCATTCCCATATCTAACATTTCCTTCATGCTTGATTTATTAATAATTTATTGTCTCTAAATTCTATTTGTGTTCGCGTATAAATATGATATAAATTTATTGCCTGCAGATATGCCTTGGCACTGGCTTCAATAATATCTGTGGATGTTCCTCGACCGGTAAATGAATTTTCATCCTGCCGGATTCTGATAATTGCTTCACCAAGCGCCTGGCGGCCTGATGTAACAGAACGCACATTATATGATTCAACAGTTGTCTTAAATCCAAGCGCTCTTTCAATTGCATTGAATGTTGCATCTACCGGACCATCACCCGTTGATGACTCCTGAAAAGTCTCTCTATCTGATTTTATTTTCACAGTTGCCGTCGGGATTAAATCCGATCCCGCCATTACATGAATGTACTGAAGTTCATAAATCTGCTGTTCTTTATAGATTTCATCACCCATCAGCACTCTTAAATCATCATCAAAAATTTCCTTCTTTTTATCTGCTAGTTCAAGAAATGCTTCATATGATTTTTGAAGTTCCGGTTCGGACAAATGATAACCGAGTTCTTGAAGTCTCGATTTTAATCCATGCCTTCCAGAATGCCTGCCAAGTATTAATTTGGTTTTTCTTACACCCACAGATTCAGGTGTCATAATTTCATAAGTTTGTTTATCCTTCAAAACACCATCCTGGTGAATCCCGGATTCATGTGCAAATGCATTCTCGCCGACAATTGCTTTATTCGGTTGAACAACTATGCCGGTAAATCCCGATACCATTTTACTTGAATTGAATATTTCTTCTGAATTTATTTCTGTATAATAATCAAATATGTCTTTTCTTACTTTTAATGCCATTACTATCTCTTCGAGTGAAGCATTTCCGGCTCTTTCACCTATGCCGTTTATTGTGCATTCAACCTGACGGGCTCCGTTCTGAATGCCTGCTATCGAATTAGCAACTGCAAGTCCAAGATCATTATGACAATGTGTACTTATAATTGCTTTTTCAATATTGCTGACTCTTTTAATAAGTTCAGCGATCATGCAGCCGAATTCTGCAGGTAATGTGTAACCTGTGGTATCTGGAATATTAACCGTCGTCGCTCCTGCTTCAATCGCCGTCTCTATTATTTCTGCAAGATATCCTATGTCAGTCCTTCCTGCATCTTCAGCTGAAAATTCAACATCATCTAAAAATGTTTTTGCATAGGATACTGCATCGAATGACATTTTAAGCACAGTCTTTCTTTTTTCCTCAAGAGAAATTCCGTATTTGCTGTCGGAAAATTTCCCCAGTATATGGATATCCGAGGTGCTTGAAAAAGTATGAATTCGGGGACATTTCCCATTTCTTAAAGCTTCATATGCAGCTTTGATATCCTGTTCTTTCGCACGGGCTAGCCCTGCAATAATTACCTCAGACTCATCTGCTATCCTTTTTACAGCTTCAAATTGTCCAGGAGACGAAACAGGAAACCCAGCCTCAATTACATCAACCTTAAGTTTTGCCAGCTGTCTGGCTATTTCAAGTTTTTCATATACGTTTAAAGAGGCGCCTGGTGACTGTTCTCCGTCCCGCAATGTAGTATCAAATATCAGAATTCGTTTTTTCATTATGACCTTTTAATTTCTTACTCTTTACAATAAAGATTACCTGGCTGGTTTCCGAAGAAACAACCCCGCCCTTAGGGCATCCCACTTTATTAAGGGGGAATAGGACACAGCGATTAGAATGCAACGTTTGAGAATTTAGAACGGCAAGAATGTAATTCTGACATTTTTGCAATTACCTGTTCTGTCATCTGTTCTGTTTTAACTAATTTAGTTCCTTCTGAGAATATGTCAGATGTACGGTAACCTGAAAAAAGAGTTTTTTCAATTGCACATTCAATTAGTTTTGCCGCTTCCGGTAGTTTAAATGTATAATTAAACATCATTGCTACAGATGATATTGCTGCTAATGGATTAGCTTTCCCCTGTCCCGCTATATCAGGAGCACTTCCATGTACAGGTTCGTACAAAGAGAATTTATTACCAAGACTCGCTGAAGGCAGCATTCCTAAACTTCCTGTGATCATTCCTGCTATGTCGCTTAAAATATCGCCGAATAGATTTGAGGTCAGTAGGACATCAAATTGTTTTGGATTTCTGACTATCTGCATTGCTGCGTTATCAACATACATATCATTCAATTCGATATCCGAAAATTCAGTGTGCACTTCATGAACTGTATTCCTCCAGAACTGAGAGACTTCAAGAACATTTGCTTTATCAACCGAAGTGACTTTTTTACTTCTTCCTCGTGCAAGCGTAAATGCCATCCTTGTTATGCGTTCTACTTCCTCAAGAGTATATTCCATTGTATTCCACCCGCGCTTTCCATCAAACCCACGAGGCTGGCCGAAATAAATTCCTCCTGTAAGTTCACGGAGAACTATAAAATCCGTTCCTTCAAGTACTTCTTTTTTAAGTGTTGAAGAATCAATGAGAGCATTATATATTTTTGCTGGACGAATGTTGGCAAACAACCCAAGCTCTTTCCGTAGTTTCAGAAGAGCTGCCTCAGGTTTGAGATGATGCGGCAGTTTCTCCCATTTAGGTCCGCCTACCGCTCCAAGAAAAACAGCATCTGAATTGAAACAAGTCTGAAGAGTTTCATCTGTCAGCGGAGAATTATTTTTATCATATGATGACCCGCCGATTAATTCTTCTCGAAATTCAACTGGGAGGTTAAATTTTGAAGCTGCTGCCTTAATTACTTTTACCGCAGCTTCAGTAACTTCAGGGCCAATGCCGTCTCCCGGAAGTAAGGCTATCTTATAGCTCATACACCGACCTCTTCCTTCTTGTTTTTCTTAAACAACCAGCTCATCATTCCGCGCAGTTTGGATCCGACTTCTTCAATTTTATGTTCACTGTTCTCTTTTCTCATTTTTGTCATGTTTGGCATGCCTGCGTTATATTCAGCTAGCCATTCATTTGCAAATTGTCCGCTTTGAACTTCTGAAAGGATCTTCTTCATTTCCTTTTTTGTTTCAGCAGTTATTAATCTTTTTCCTCTCGTCATTCCACCGTATTCAGCAGTATCGCTTACAGAGTAATTCATTCTTGAAAGTCCTCCTTCATAATATAGATCAACAATCAATTTCATTTCATGCATGCATTCAAAGTATGCGAGCTCAGCAGGATAACCGGCTTCAACTAGTGTTTCGAATCCGGCTTTAATTAATTCGGCTGAACCGCCGCATAATACAGCCTGCTCACCAAAAAGATCTGTTTCTGTTTCGTTTTTGAAATTTGTCTCAATAACTCCTGCCCTCGTGCCCCCTATTCCTTTAGCCCATGCTAGTGCATACTGAAGTGTATCGCCTTGAGGATCCTGATTCACGGCTATCAAATTTGGTACTCCTGATCCTTCTAGAAATGTCCTGCGGACAAGATGTCCCGGACCTTTCGGAGCTATCATCATTACGTTCACATTCGAGGGAGGCACAATCTGCTTATAATGAATATTAAAGCCATGACCGAAAGCAAGAATGTCTCCTGCTTTAAGATAAGGTGCAATCTCAGCATCGTATACAGCTTTCTGGTTCTGATCGGGGAGTAGTACCATAACTACATCTGCCCATTTGGTTGCATCGGCTACTGTCATAACCGTTAGTCCGGCATTCTCTGCCTTCTGCCATGATGCTGAGGTTGTTCTTAAGCCAACAACCACATTCATTCCGCTTTCTTTTAGATTTAAACTGTGGGCATGCCCCTGACTTCCAAATCCTAACACTGCAATTTTCTTTTTTTCGAGTAAAGATAGATCTGCGTCCTGATCATAATAAACTTTCATATTGTTTCCTTGATTAGTTTGTTAAAGTATTAATTTTATTTTTAGGTTTTACCTGCTCTCCGCGAGTGAGTGCTACAATCCCTGAACGAGCCATTTCTATTACACCATATGGCATGAGAACATTTACTGTAGCATCAATTTTGTCAGGAGGTCCGGTTATTTCAATTGTTATTGAATTATTCGTTATATCAACTATGTTCCCCCTGAATATGTCTGTAATGTTTTTTATCTGCTCCATAGAGGCATTTTCAAGACTTACTTTTATTAATGCAAGTTCACGCTCAACGTGAATGACGGATGTAAGATCAATTACTTTCAGTGTATCAATCAGACGGTCAAGCTGTTTAATGACCTGTTCAAGAATTCTGGCATCACCTTCTGTTACTATTGTCATTCTGGATACTTCAGGGATCTCAGTTTCACCAATCGATATACTTCTAAGGTTAAATCCTTTGCCGCTGAATAAAGTTGCGACCCTGTCGAATGCTCCAAAATGATTTTCTACCAATACAGATATTGTATGTTTCATAAGAGAGTTATCCTTTTGGGGTTTAGTCGTTTAACCATTATCTCGGAAATTGAACCTCCAGCAGGGACCATGGGAAATACCATATCATCTCTTACAACTTTAAATTCAAGAAGAATGGGCCTGTCATTTATTTCAAAGGCTTTTTCGAAAAGCGAATCAACTTCTTTCGGGTTATCTGTTGAAAATGATTCTATGCCGAAAGCATTGCCGACTTTTACGAAATCAGGATTGCTTGCGGCAAGATCTGTGAAACTATATCGCTCTGCATAAAAGAGTTCCTGCCACTGCCTGACCATTCCGAGATAACTATTATTGATAATTATAAATTTTACTGGGACTTTATAAGCTGCCGCAGTAACTAATTCCTGAATATTCATCTGGAAGCCGCCGTCACCACTGATTGATATTATTGGTTTGTCCTTACATGCAAATGAAGCGCCTATTGCTGCTGGAACTGAAAATCCCATTGTGCCCAGTCCGCCGCTTGTAATATTTGAACGTGGATTATTGTACTTGTAATACTGAGCTGTCCACATCTGATGCTGACCGACATCTGTTACAACAACTGCATTGCCGCTTGTCTTTTGAAATAATTTATCAATTACATATTCTGTCCTCAAACGGCCATCATTGTCTTCATATTGTAACGGGCATTCATCTCTCCATTCATAAATTTGCTGCCACCAATCGTTTGTATCTGGAGCCCTTTGCATTTCCGCAGCAAGCTCTGCAAGAATATGTTTTACATCTCCGACAATCGGCAGATCAACTATTACATTTTTATTTATGCATGTAGGATCGATATCCGCATGAATCTTAAAAGCATTCTTTGCAAACGTTTCAACGTTGCCTGTAACACGGTCATCGAAACGGGCGCCAAGTGAAACAATCACATCACAATTGTCAACTGCCTGATTGGCATAATAAGTCCCGTGCATTCCAAGCATTCCAAGTGAGAGTTCGTCTGTGCCGGGATAGGCCCCTAGGCCCTGCAGCGTCATTGTAACAGGCAGTTTGTTTTCGCGGGCAAATAGCGCAAGTTCCTGTGTACCGCCTGACATGATAACACCTCCGCCTACGTATAATAATGGACGCTTCGCATTTGCAATTACTTCAGCAGCTTTCTTTATATCATTAATATGCCCTTTAAGTGCAGGCTTGTATCCACGGATATCAAGGTCATCAGGATATATAAATTCGCATGATGCATTTAAAACGTCCTTGGGAAGATCAACAACAACGGGACCTGGCCTGCCCGATGATGCAATATAAAATGCTTTGCGGATAGTTAGAGCAAGTTCTTCAACATTCCTGACAAGAAAATTATGCTTTGTAATCGGTCGTGTTATACCCATAATATCTGCTTCCTGGAAAGCATCATTTCCGATTAGCGGAGACGGGACTTGTCCTGTAAATACAACAATGGGAACAGAATCCATGTAAGCATCTGCAATTCCCGTTACTGTATTTGTCGCCCCTGGACCTGATGTAACTAGAACTACTCCTGTTTTACCGGAAACCTTAGCATATCCTTCCGCTGCATGCACCGCCCCCTGCTCGTGCCTGACGAGAATATGCTGCAGATAATCTATATCGTAGAGCTGCTCATATAAGGGAAGAACAGCACCTCCGGGGAATCCGAAAATATGCTCTACCTTTTCGCGCCTAAGGCATTCGAAAAATATTTGGGCTCCTTTCATAATCGTTTCGTTGTTTTTCATATAGTTACTTTAATTATGATTAAAATTTTAATATTGCGCCAGTGTTGGCAGAGGATACCATTTTTGCGTATCGCGCAAGATATCCTGTTCTTATTTTTGGAATAAATGCAGGAAGTGTGCTTAGTCTTGCCTCTATCTCTTCCTGAGTTAATGCAACATTCAAACTTTTGTTCGGGATATCGATATGAATAATATCACCGTTATGAAGTGCTGCTATGGGACCGCCTTCAGCTGCTTCAGGCGAAACATGACCTATGCATGCACCTCTTGTGCCGCCGGAGAATCTTCCATCAGTAATTAGGGCGACACGGTCGCCTAATCCTAATCCCATAATGTTGCTTGTGGGTGAGAGCATTTCAGGCATGCCAGGCCCGCCTTTAGGCCCTTCATAACGTATTACCACCACATCCCCCGCTTTAACTTCTCCATTTAATATTCCGGCACTGGCATCATCCTGAGATTCATAAATTCTGGCTGGGCCTGAAAAGACTTTCATCGTCTCACTTACAGAGCCGGTTTTAACTACTGAACCTAAAGGAGCAAGGTTGCCAAAGAGAACTGCAAGTCCGCCGGTTTTTGAATAGGGGTCTTCAACAGTTTTTATAACTTCTTTGTCAAGAATCTTTGAAGCAGATATATTCTCTCCCAGCGTTTTTCCCGTAACTGTGGGACGGGAAAGATCAAGAACATTTACTTTTGAAATTTCTTTTAATATCGCAGAGATTCCTCCCGCGCGGTCAACATCTTCCATGTGAACATTTTTTGTTGCGGGACTCACTTTGCAGATATAAGGAACGCGGCTGGCAAGTTCATTCAAATCTGATAGTTCAAAATCAATATGCGCTTCATTCGCGATTGCAAGTGCATGAAGTATTGTATTTGTACTGCCCCCCATTGCCATGTCAAGGGCAAAAGCATTCAGAAATGAATTACGGTTTAATATATCGGATGGCTTAATATCTTTTTCAACAAGTGTGAGCAATTGTTTTGCTGCGGCGATTGCGAGACTTTTTCTTCTGGGGTCAACTGCAAGAATAGAACCATTGCCGGGAAGAGCAATTCCGAGAGCTTCCATCAGACAGTTCATTGAATTTGCGGTGAACATTCCGGAACAGGATCCGCATGTCGGGCATCCGAAATCTTCGTATTCTTTTAATTTCTTGGCATCAATAGCACCTGACTTGAATTTTCCAACTCCTTCAAAAACAGAAATCAAATCTACCTTTTCACCGTCCGGCATCCTGCCCGCCATCATTGGTCCACCAGAGACAAAGATTGTTGGAACATTTACCCGAACCGCCCCCATTATCATTCCTGGTACAATTTTATCGCAGTTAGGAATGCAAATTACGCCATCAAGACAGTGAGCCTCAACTACTGTTTCAAAACTGTCTGCTATAATTTCGCGGCTGGGGAGTGAATACCTCATTCCCAGGTGTCCCATTGCTATACCATCATCAACACCTATAGTGTTAAATTCAAATGGAACCCCTCCTGCTTCCCGGATAGCTTCTTTTATGAATGAAATATGCTTATTTTTTCTCATGGACTGGATGGACGGTAACATTACCGAAAGGTTCTTGCCCGAACAAATGTTATGCTTCGAATTCAAGGCCGCTGATGTAGAAATCCGGCTCGATATTCTTACTCCAAATGACCCGACCCCGGCGAGTGATCTTTTCGTTCTTATCAAATAACTGGATCTCAAGATCCCAAACTCCGGAAATCGGGAGATCTTCTTTGCATTCCAAACAGATTCCGATCTTTGATAAATTCACACACCGAGCATGAATCTCACCTGATGCTGGATTTTGGATATCCTTTAAATGGATCGTTCCGAGATAATGCTCCCGGATCTCACGCCGGCTTTCGGGTCGCCCCGGATCCGCCATCCTAAGCATCTTCAGTACCAAGCCATAATGCCTGATTTCATCGTCCCCTACCCTTTGCAAGACACGCGCAATGGGCGGATCATCAACCTCGCGAGCAAGGTCATAAACCCCATAAATCATTTTTCTTTCAACATGCGCAATTTGATCAAAATATTTTTCGTAATCTTCTTTAGTAAACATTGCGCTCCGACTCCTGCACTTTTTTAATGGCTGCCTCAAACATCCGAGCGTGAACCTCCGATTCCATCGCCAATGTCAGAAGGATCTCCTTGATTTCTTCCTGATCTTTGGGCTTGATGCGAGAAAGAAAAAAGGTGCTCTCCAGATGCTTCGTATAGATCGGGATCGCTAGCTCTTCTTCATTGTGCAGCTGTTTTAACTTAGCGATCAGTTCGTCTTTGGTCATCAGAAATCTCCGTGTTTCATTTCCAAAAAATAAGGGTCTTCAAGACCTGTTTTCAATCCCCGTCCGCTCAAAGCAGCCGGTGGGAGCCACCAATCCGTTTCTTTATCGATATTAAAAAGGATAAATCCTTTCACCTTAGGCATTTTCTTTATTTCTCGAAGCGCATCTTCAATCCAAGGAGCTTTGTTTCCGCCTGTCGAAGTCGAACTAAATTCTGAAAGAATCACTGGCTTTTTGTAACGCCTGACCACATCTTCGTAAACACCGCGAAAGATTTCCTTAAAACTTCGCCACCGGCTCCAGCTTTGAGTGGTGCCCCAATTATATCCGTCCAACCCGATATAATCCACATAACGACTACCCGGATAGTACTCCGTATAGACA
>Ga0118677_10008102_pt1 | contig 17004 bp, 13 predicted proteins | sample AliMusrvi5mmetaG_FD_86154 | JGI IMG/M metagenome (GOLD analysis project Ga0118677, IMG submission 86154) | reverse complement strand
TGCATGCAGTTTCATCGGGAAACCGTTGAGTAAAAACCAATGTATTCATATCTTTTTTCATGCAAAGTAACATCATGAGTACGCCAAACTATGACGTGGTGTATGATTGTGAGTAATCAATAAACAAAATTACCATTTTACTAATTAATGGAATGGCTGCTGATAGTTACCACTCCCGCTTATATTATCCGCTAATCAATACTTGAATTGATCGAAAAATGGAATTGTCCGCCATTGGCACTTGGAGTACCCGGGACGGCATCAAGTCCGTATCCCCAGTCCAGCCCAAGCAATCCAAACATAGGAAGAAACACCCTGACGCCAAGTCCGACTGAACGATAAACATCAAAGGGATTACAATCCCTGAATCTGAGCCAATCATTTCCTGCTTCCATAAACGCAAGCCCGTAAATGGTCGCACTTGGATTCAGTGACAGCGGGTAACGCAACTCAAGTGTGACTTTCTCATATACTGTTCCCCCAACACTGTTCGGATAAAAAGGAGTAAGCGAATTGTTGATGTATCCGCGCATCCCGATCAGCTCCCTGCCATCCATGTTATTATATCCCGTAAGTCCGTCCCCGCCAAGGTAAAACCGTTGAAACGGAGTAACACCCAGGCTGGAATTGTAAGCCCCCAGGAAACCAAACTTCACCCTTGGAGTCAGAACCAGTTTCTCTATTACATTGATATACCATGAACTTTTGATCTTCCATTTATAATACTCCACCCACCGGTATTTTTCATTGTCAGTCATTTTGGAATAATCGACATTCCCCCTGAACAGGGAATAAGGAGGTGTAACCTCAAGAGAAAGGCTCCAGTCCGATCCGGTCTTCGGATACAATGGCATATCTACAGAACTTCTTGAAAGCGTGATGCCGTAACTCAGTGCAGTATAAACCCCGTTGCCGCCGCCGAATGTAAATATCTGTGTATACTTGTGGGTGTTGTATCGCTGAAAGTTGAGCGTCTGATAAAGGACAAAATAATCGTCAGGCCATGTCAGACTTGTACCAAGTCCGAGCGTGATCCCGTCAATCTTGAAATAGGCATAATTGGTATCCGATCTTGACAAGGCATTTGAGTACAATGAATGGAAATATGAGACGCTCAGTGCCAATGGCTTTCTGCCACCCAGCCATGGTTCCGTGAATGAAGCGCTGTAACTCAGGTAACCGGCACCATACGTTTGAAAACGCAAACTGAGTTTTTGTCCGTCGCCGGTTGGCACAGGTCTCCAGGTTTTCCAGTTAAAGAAATTGTGCAGGGAGAAATTGTTAAAGGAGATACCAATCGTTCCAATGATCCGGCCATAACCCCAGCCACCCGACAACTCAATCTGGTCAGCGGATTTTTCCTCCACATTATATTTCAAACTCACTGTCCCGTCTTCCGGGTTCGGAGTGACATCCGGCTGAAGCTTCTCGGTGTTAAAATACTGCAACTGCTGAAGCTGACGCTGAGATCTGATCAGTTTATCCCTGCTGAAAAGCTGGCCTGGTCGCGTCTGCAATTCCCGCAGCGCAACATGGTCATTTGTTTTTGTATTTCCCGAAATGGTCACTTTGTTGATGGTAGCCTGCTGGCCTTCGTGCAGGCGAATTTCAATATCAATCGAATCATTCTCTACGTTCACTTCAACCGGAGTCACATCAAAGAACAAATATCCATCATCCATATAAAGTGAACTGATGTCAGTTCCATTTGGATTATACGTGAGTGCTGTCTTTAAATTCTCCTGGTTATAAACATCTCCTTTGCTTATTTTCAGGATGTGGTTCAGCAACTCATCGCGGTACTTTGTATTACCAACCCAGGTGATATTCCGGAAATAGTATTTTGGTCCTTCTTCTACCCAGAGATCAATATTGATTGTATTGTCAATATTTTTGGAGATGGAGTCCTTCAGGAGCCGTGCATCCCGGTAACCTAACGAATTGTATCGCTCAATCAAAGCCAGTTTATCCTCATCATAATCATCTTCGATGAATTTGGATGATTTGAAAAGTCTGATGCGGACGTTGTCATAAGCATGTTTCTCAACTACATTGGCGATCTCGACAAAATCCATGTTAAAAATTGATGAGGCTGATTCATAAACCATCTTATCCACATCATTCATCGGGTTGAAGATGCTTTTCTCCTTGGTCTTTTTTAAGGCCGATTTGATCATTTCAGTGGACACGCTCTTATTGCCGTGAATCGTGATCTGGAAAACCTTTACTTTTGTCCCTTTATCGATCTTTATCTGAAGCGCAACACTGTTGCCGCCAACCGTGTCCCTGGTAGGTTTAATTTCCACTTCAGCATTCAGGAAACCTTTATCTGTGTAATATTTTTTAATGAGATTGTCAGTTCTCATGATGAGGTTGTCGGTAACATAATCGCCTTTAACCAGGTGGATTTTTTCCCGGATATTATCTGCATCCGACTTTTTAATCCCTATAAAGGAAAACCTGGATAATTTCGGACGCTCCTTCAGATAAATCGTTAAAAATACCTGGTTGTCAACAACCTTTGAAATGGATATCTTTACATCTTCAAACAAGCCCTGTTCCCATAATTTCCTGACAGATTCTGTGATCTTGTTACCGGGAATCTGGATTTTATCGCCAACTGTAAGCCCGGAAAGCATGATCAGAACATTGTTATCGAGATAAAGCACGCCGGAAACCGTGATACCTCCAATTGTATATTCTTTTGGAGTATTGTAATCAATGCTTATTTCACTACCCGAAACACCCTGAGCATCTGCCACCGCGTAGAACAAAATAGTAATGAAAAGAAGGAAAAGAAATTTTATTTTCATCGGGTTAGTTGAAAAGACGTTTTTTGTGTTTTGAGATCTGTTGGCTGGTTAATCCGAACCGCCGTTCCCTGCTTTGATAATCAAGGATCGCTTTGTAGAATTCCTCTTTTGAGAAATCAGGCCAAAGTGTCGGCGTAAAGTATAACTCACTGTATGCAATTTGCCAGAGCAGGAAATTACTGACCCGGTATTCACCACTGGTCCGGATCAATAATTCCGGATCAGGTATTGAAGCAGTTGTAAGGACGGCTGAAATATCAGCTGCAGAAATATCTTCAGGCTTTAATGAACCTTCGGCCACACGTTTTGCAAGAATTCTGGCGGCTTCCACGATCTCCCAGCGGGAGCCATAGCTCAGCGCAAGGACAAGGTTTAGCCCGGTATTCCCGGAAGTATCATCGATTGCTTTTTTCAATTCCGAATAACTCTTTGATGGCAGGCTTTGCAGGTTTCCGATTGCAAGCAGGCGGATATTATTCTCCATGAAAGTCTTCCGCTCCTTGTTGACGGCTTTTACCAGCAGTCTCATCAGGGCATTAATTTCAAATTTCGGACGATTCCAATTCTCTGTGGAAAAGGCATACAACGTAAGATATTTGATTCCGATCTCTGCGGCAGCTTCGGTAGACTGTCGAACTGCCTCGACACCCATTTCGTGACCCCTCAGGCGGGAAAACCCCCGCTTGCTTGCCCAGCGCCCGTTTCCATCCATGATGATGGCAACATGTAAAGGAATTTTTTCTGTGTTGATCTCTTCTCTCAAACTCATGCCCTGCCCGAAATGTTCTGCCTAATTAAATTTTTTATCCCTGCACTTCCTGGTAGATACCAGGTTGAATTTATATGTCACCGATACCCCGAAAAAGGCAAACCAGTCATTGTTTTCCGGGTTTCCCCGTTGCATTCCTGGTTGATGATTCCGTGTGGGATCCGACAGCATTTGCGAAGGATTTCCCACATCAATCGTAGGTCCGGCAAGGTAATAGGTTGAACTCACATCATCCAGGTAATCTGTGAATGTTTTATGGATCTCCCAGAATGCACAAAGCCCGATTGCTTTCGACAGGCTGTACTTAACACCAACACCCATCGGAATACCTAAACCAATCGTGGAATACGGTTTTCTTCCTTCATACCCGACATTTTGTCCTTCGGTACCCATTTCACGCAATTTTTGTCCGTCTGACATGGGATCAAAGAAGAAAAACCCAATTCCGGCGTAAATGTACGGAGATATTGAATTCCATTTGCTTCCTGTAAAATAAGAAAAGAAATTAAATTCACAGACCGCCGAAATATCAGTCACCGAGCTCTCAAATTGCAGGCTATTATCAGGAAGGAAGGAGGATTGCGCGGAACTGCCTTTGACCTTACCGTTTGTAACTGCAAGTTTGATCGCCCAACGTGTATCGAAATTTATCCTGGCAAGCGCTCCATAGGCAAGCTGTGTGTTGAGAAAATGTTTCCCGGGGTTCAGGTCACCGATGTAATATGCGCCACCAACCAGCGGGCCAACCTCCATGTTTTGTGACCGGCCTGCTAAAGGAACAGAAAACAGAATCACAACCAGGATGGAAGAAAAACAAAAAGAACCTATGCAGGAACCCCGCGTGCGCGATGCTTTGAAGAGAGAACCCAGATGCATTTGGAATGGTTGAAACATATGAGAAAAGTATAACGCTGATTCTCTCATTTTATTTGAATCTCTTCTGCAATTCTGTAAATTATGATTAATTCCGGATATCCAGGCCCCATTTTAATTTTTCACGGATGGTCTGGAAAAAATTTTTATTCGACATCCGCAGAAGGTTGATCGTAAAATCTTCTTTCCTGATGATCAGCTCAAGCGAATTTTCAATCTTGTGATGGCGTGAATCCAGACCAATGTAACAATCGATCCCTCTTCCTTCAACAATGATTTTTATGATGCTTTTATCCGGTACTACGATCGGTCTAACGGTAAGGTTATGACTTGCTATGGGAGTGATCACAAAATTCTCTGAGTCAGGTGTGATGATGGGGCCGGTACAACTTAAGGAATAGGCCGTCGAACCTGTTGGTGTAGCCACGATCAGGCCATCAGCCCAGTAGGTGTTGAGAAACTCATTGTTGATGTAAGTATGGATCGTAAGTATGGAAAGCGGTGTATCCCTGTAAACAGTTAAATCATTAAGCGCGTAGTTGAATGGTCCGAAAATACCTTCAGGCGATTCGAGCCTTAGCAAAGTGCGCTGGTCAAGAAAATATTTTTTCTCGACAATCTCTTCAACAGCCGGGATAATCTCTTCTTTCGAGATGCTTGACAGAAAACCCAGTCGTCCCATGTTGATCCCAAGGATGGGGATCCCGCTGTTTCCAACCAATGGAATGGTATCCAGTAATGTTCCGTCTCCGCCAATTGAAAAGAGATAATCAACATGACCCCGGATGTCTTCCTGGCCGTTGAATGGCAATGTCTTGCCGGGGAAATGGATTCTGTCCTTTAACACGTTGAGGAATGGCTGATACACGAAAACCTGCCCACCCATTGCTTCAAGCCTGTCGACGAGCCGCTGGACATAAGGGATATCGTTGTTGGCAATCGATTTTCCAAACAATGCAACATTCATGGGAATGGTTTTTTACCTAAAAATCGGGGGCAAAGATAGCCCATTTTTCATTAGAAAAGAGACGGTTATATGGGTGCTGTGAAATGAAGATATACCCCGGGGAATCCATTCCTGTTAATGGAAAATTCAACCCGTGTAACAATATCATAATAGGTTGCGAAATCAATTCCTATTCCGCCTCCAATCAGCAGCTTGTTCTGAAGATCGTTGATCCTGCCCTGTTCTTCATCGCCATTGTAAACATAGCCAAGGTCAGCAAATAAATTCAGGTAGAAAGCATAGGGGATAGGGTTGAATTTCTGACTTTTCAGGAACCCCACATCCAGAACCCCCGGACGGGTCAGCGCAAACTTGAGGTTGTTCTTGAACAGCGCAAAATGTGTTCCGTCAATAACATAATATTCATAGCCCCGCACGAATTCCCTTCCATAACCCAATCCTTCCTGCAGGAAATAGGGAGAAGCACCGGTAAAGGTATATTTTGCAGTTACTCCTGCGGCATAATACCATCGTTTGTACAATTGCCGGTAAATGCGGAAGTTTGATTTCACATAAAGTTCATTGACGGGAGAATTCCACAGTCCGTTCTGTTCAATTAAAAAATCAAAGTAGGAACCTTTCAACGGGTAATAGGCAATATCCCTGTGGTCCGCTTTCATCTGGTAATAGATGGTGAAAAAGTTCAGATACGCTTTGTCATGGTAGGCGTAATTTGGAATATGAAGAAGGGAATCCGAAAAGGAATAAGCGCTGTATGAAAGGCGGACCGAGTGATATGAATAGATGCTCGGACGAAACCGCATCTCCAGGTATGAATAAATATTCTGCTGGATAAAACCAGTCGGATCTTTATAATAAACCGGTTTATTGTTAACGCTTTTGACGATCAGTTCATGATTTTGATCAAGCTGAACGCCGACCCCAAAACCGATCGTTTTTTTCCGGTTTATATAGGGGATCGTGTAATCGAAACCAAACTGCCGGTTGAACCCGAAATGAACCGGAAAACGTAACGTTTCATTGCGCCCCCTGACATTTGAAATGGTAAGGTCAATCCCATAAGTCAGACGGCTGAAATCCATCGTGGCAAGCCAGGAGTTAATGTTCCTGTCGGAGATTTCAAAATACGGGATCGGCCAGATATACCACCTTTCCACAACATGGATCATTACATCAGTATGTAAGAAATTTCCCGCCTCGCAGGCAGTATCAATCGTAACGAAATTGAACAGGCGCGTATTAAAAATATTCTGGCGGCTTGATCTTATTGCTTCCGAGAATGTTCTCAGCAGAAGCGTATCATGTTCATGAAACAATAATTCCCTCAGGATGATCGATGACCTTGTCTGATGGTTGCCGTCAACTGAAATCCTGTTGATGATTACAGATGGACCTTTGCTGATGAGCGAATCCTGGTTGCCATTCTGACCTGCAACATCCGGAATAGGGAAGCATAATACAGGAAGGATAAATAAACAAATGATCCGTGAAATATGCGATGACAAAACCTGTCTCATCAATCAGATGTTCAGGTAATTCATGAGTGAATCAAAGCGGTCCTGAAGGTTATCGGTGTAAGTGTCTTCAGTGAATGAAGCGCTGATGATATAGTCGTAACGATTGAAGGTCTGGAGAATGGGCCCCACATCCATTTTATTGATCTTGAGTGTAACCTCGAGTTTGGTTGAATCAGGATGGGATGTGATGTACATGCTCAGTACTTTCGCGTCATTGGATTCGACAATCTGGGCAATTTCGGTCAGAAGATAATCCTTATCATTGAGCTCCAAAACAATGATTCCACCTGGGTTCTCAATAGCAGCAATGCCGGACAGATTCTGAACCAGGTTCTCGAGCGTTATACTTCCGACGTACTGGTTTTTGTCATCGACTACCGGAAGCAGCGTAAGATGCAATGAAGAAAAAAGCCTGATCACGTCATAGATGTGCTGATTCTCTTTGACGTAGGTAAAATTCAAAATGAATTTCTGTGAATTCACAGGCTCATCGAGAATGTTCAGGGTGTAGATATCCGTGTCGGAGATCAGTCCCAGGTATTCTTTATCATTCACAACAGGAAGCTGTGAAACATAAAACTCATCCATCAATCCAAGGGCAAACGCCCCGGTATCTGTGGGGTTCAATGTTCCAATTGCGGCCGAGATCAGTTGTTGTGCAACCATTTCACTTGAATTTCAGGATTCATCATTCAGGATGCTAAGATAACTATTATAACGCAACATACTTACCTTACCTGATTGCAGTCCTTCCTTCACGGCACAGCCGGGCTCATGCGTGTGCGTGCAGTTGTTATACTGGCACTCAGGGAGAAGCCGGTCCATCTCCGGGAAACACCTGGGAATCTCGGATTTCTCAAAATCAATCAGTCCAAACTCCTTGATTCCCGGCGTGTCTATGATATACCCGCCATTTGACAAATCAAACATCTCGGCAAAGGTGGTGGTATGCATTCCCTTGTTATGGATGGCCGAAATCTGTCCTACTTTCAGGTCGAGCCCCGGCTCAATGGCACTGATAAGGGCGGATTTCCCGGCACCGGAATATCCGCTGAAAAGACTGGTCTTGTCTTTGAGCAGATCACGAACCTGGTCCACGTTATCACCATGCAAAGCCGAAACGGAGTAACAGGGATATCCTGCATCCTCATAAATCTTTTTCAGTTCAGCTTCCTTTTTTGCGAGTACGGGATCATACAGGTCGAGTTTGTTGAAGATAAGGCTAGCAGGAATATAATATCCAGTGGCAGTTACCAGGAACCGGTCTATAAAACCATTGGAAGTTCTCGGCTTGACCAATGTAACAATAAGATAAGCATGATCGAGGTTGGCGGCAATGATATGGGTAACCTTTGAAAGCTTTGTTGCCTTGCGGATGATATAATTATCGCGTTCGAAAATTTGAGTGATCAGGCCGGTATCTTCATCCGGAAGGCGTTCACACTCTATACGATCGCCAATGGCCACAGGATTGGTGGACCGCAATCCCTGGATCCTGAATTGACCTTTCAGCTTGCACTGAATCCTGGATCCGTCTTCCTTACGAACCGTTATCCAACTGCCTGTGGATTTACAAACAACACCTCTCAAATCCTGTTTCCCTGGAATTTATTATGGAAAATTATAATGCTTTTTGACGGGTTTCCGGATGTTCCAGACACATTCAAGGCCATCCCTGAACGTAACAAAATCGCCGGGAGTCAGGGTGTAATTACATTCAAGTGTTTCAATGATCACCTGGCCTTCAATGATCAGGCACTCTTCATCACCTTCATACGTGTGATTAAACCGAGATACTTCCTTTTCCCAGATGGGCCATTTCAAAATACCTCTTTCCTTCAGTTCGCTTTCGCTCAACTTTTGAATGATTACTTTTTTCATGGCATTTCCTTGATTTATTTCTGTAAAGATAAAACAATTGACTCTTACCTAGTGAATTTGTATACAAGAACAATAAAATATTTGACTACATATAATTTGTTGATTTCATTTCATGATTGTTCTGGTTTGATGAATCGACAAATGTTCCGGAAACGGTTTGTTTGTTACACAGAGATTACCGAGAAGACACTGAGCTACACAGAGTTATATGACATATCTTTTAATTCCTGTTTTTAGTAGTTTCACCTTAAAATTTATTCGTAGACCAATCCTTTTTTTAGCAAACTTCATATATGTTAACACTTGAGCTTCATGAACCGGGTTGAAAGAGTCAATAGTTTTTAATTCAATAACAACAGTGCTCTCCACCAGGATATCTATCCGATAGCCACAATCCAATTTTATTTCTTCATAGACCACCGGAACAGGTTTTTGCCTTTCAACGCTTAAACCTATTTTCTGCAACTCATAGACCAGGCATACCTCGTAAGCAGATTCGAGTAGTCCCGGTCCGATCAGTTTATGCACTTTAATAGCGCACCCAATAATTTTTTCTGTGAGCATGTTTATATCCATATACTTCTTTTTGTACTAATCTATAGGACATTGGTTAATTCTTTACAATATCTCAATTGTAAATCTTATTATCATATCATCAAAGCCATTTTTTTCTTTGTCAACTCTGTGTCTTCTCTGTGTCGCTCTGTGTAAATCTTTTTTTCATCATGATACTAAAGCATAAACTTTTCCCGGCAGGCTTCTGACAACCCCTTCAAACTCGAGATTCAACAATGCCGCAGACACCACACTCATCCGGAGGGCAGCCTGCAGGGCCAGTTCATCAATCCCGATCTTGTCAATGCCCGATAAAATATCCACGATGATTTTCTCTTCCGGGGTCAGGTCAATGAAGATCTTTTTCTGTACAACACGTGGTTTTTTGTCACCCTCTTCCCAACCGAGCAAATAGAGGATATCCTCCGGAGATTGTATCAGTGAAGCCTTGTTCGTGCGGATGAGCGCATTGGTCCCTTCCGAATAAAGATCACCGATTCTCCCGGGAATGGCAAAGACATCCCTGTTGTATGAATTTGCAATTTCAGCCGTGATCAGTGCCCCTCCTTTTGGCGCCGCTTCAACAACGACTACTGCATCACTCATCCCAGCTATGATCCGGTTTCGTTTGGGAAAATTCTCTTTATCAGGTTCAGTATTACTGGGGAAATCGGTCACCAGGCCTCCCTGCCTGATGATCTTTTCTGCAAGCAGCTTGTTAAACGGCGGATAGATCCTGTCGAGTCCATGCCCTAAAACGGCAGCCGTCAGCAATCCATGATCAAGTGCCGATTTATGCGCACAGGTATCGATTCCATAAGCCAGTCCGCTGACAATAAAAACCTGGTGTTCTGCCAGACCTGAAACCAGTTTCTGGCAAACCTCCCGGCCATAATCGGTCGGGTTACGTGTTCCGACAATTCCAATGACTTTCGGATGATTCAGGCTTCCTGTTCCTTTGTAGAAGAGTATCTGCGGACTATCGATGCAATTTAAAAGCCGGGATGGATAATCCTTCTCCATAAACGACAGCACACGGATGCCATATCGTGTGACGAATGCCATTTCTTTCTCTGCACGGAGAAATATTTCTTTATTACCGATGGCCTCAAGCAGTTTTTCCCCAACCCTTGGGACTTTTCGTAACAATTTCTTATTTTCCCTGAAAACAGCTTCCGCGCTGCCGCAATACCCGATCAGCTTTTTCCCAAGTACATCCCCGATACCTGGGACAAGGCTGAGTGCCAGTTCATAAAATCCCATGAAATAAAAATGATTAACCCGTCTTTATCGGCCAATAGTTAAAAAGTAATATGAAAAAGTTGAAATTATTTCATTTCCTTCCTCTTTTCAATCTATACCTTTGCGAAAAGAGGTCGCATGTTGAACAGCCCGTCAGTTCTTGTCTGCCCGCTAGATTGGGGAATCGGTCATGCCACGCGCTGTGTTCCTGTCATCCGGAAATTCCAGGCTGAAGGATATCGTGTAATCCTCGCTGCTGACGGCCGTGCTCTTGATTTCCTGCAAAAAGAATTTCCTGAATGCCGGTCAATCCGTTTCCCAGGGACCAGGATCAGGTACACGACCGGCCGGATGTTTGCACTGAAAATGCTGTTCATCTCTCCGCTTCTGCTCATCGGGATTCTCAGGGAACATGCCGAACTGAAGAAAATTATAAGATCTGAAAAGCCTGACATCATTTTCTCCGACAACAGGTATGGACTTTGGAGCAAAGATGTCCGTTGCATATTTATGACGCATCAGCTGAATGTTCTTGTGCCTGGTGTATTCATGATTCTTTCAGGATTGGTCAACAGGACACTCCATTTTTTTATCAGGAAATTTGATGAATGCTGGGTCCCTGATCTTGCAGAATCTCCCGGTTTTGCCGGTACTCTTTCACATCCATCTAAGATTACTTTTCCCGTTCACTACATAGGTCTTCTTTCAAGATTCGACCCTGAAGGTCACGAGAACTTTAAATCAAATGAGAGTAAACTTGATTTCATGGCCATCCTGTCAGGACCAGAGCCGCAACGATCCATCTTTGAGGAGATGATCTTCGATGGTGCCAGGGTATCCGGTCTGAACGGGGTGATTGTCAGGGGACGAACTGAAGAAACCGATGCGTGGGATTTAACTGAAAAGATCCGTGTATTCTCACACTTAAACACACAAAAGATGGAGGAATTCATCAGGAGTTCAAAAGTCATTATTTGCCGGTCAGGTTATTCGGGCATCATGGACCTTGTTACCCTGGGGAAAAGCGCTGTTTTAGTGCCAACTCCCGGACAAACGGAACAGGAATACCTGGCAATACACCTGGCAGAGAATAAAATGTTCTGCTCGATGTCACAGGAAAATTTCGATTTTCTAAAGGCTATAAAAATGTCATTTATTGGTCTGGAAACAGGAATTACCAGTAATAGTAGTCAGCTATTGGACAAGAGAATTAAGGCAGTTATGGATTTAACAGGTTTGAACTCAAACACGAACTTAAATAATGAAACTGGTTAATATAAATTTTAACCACTAAGAACACAAAGGAGTCACAAAGGGCACAAAACTTCCCATTGTGATCTTTGTACTTTCCTGGTGTTCATTGAGATTTATTTATGATTCATCAACCCGATCTGTTTTTACGGTTTTTCCCCTAATAATATCTTTCGAATAAAGGATCAGCAGGATCCCCGCCAGGATAAACGGGATACTCAGCAATTGCCCGAGGTTCATCCCGATCTTTGTTTTCAGCGCTTCTTCAAAGACCTGGACTTGCGGCTTTTTCAGGAATTCTATAAGGAACCGGGCGCCAAACACGAGCACAAGAAACATCCCGAAAAGGAAACCGGGCGCTGGTTTCCCATCTTTCCTGTAATAATACGACCAGAGAAACAGGAATATTGCCAGGTATGAAAGTCCTTCATAGAGTTGTGTGGGATGCATGGGGCTCATCGTATCCGCAGGATCAAAGGCACGAACAAATCGGAAACCCCAGGGAAGTGAGGTGCTGTAACCGAAAATCTCGGAATTCATGAGATTCCCTGTGCGTATAAGCATACCGGCCAGTGCAACCGTGATCACAACCCGGTCCATCACCCAGAGAAATGACATCTTTTTCTTGTAAGAAAAAAGCCAAATCGAAAGTACGATGGCAATTCCTGCACCATGACTGGCCAGGCCTCCTTCCCAAACCATCAGGATTCTTAGCGGATGGGAAAGATAATAGGATGGTTCATAGAAAAGACAATGCCCGAGTCGTGCACCGACAACCGTTCCAATCACCATGTAGGTTGTTAGTTCATCGAGGACTTTTATCGGAATACCCTCTTTGTTGAAGACCTTGAGAAGGATCAGGTATCCAAGAAAGAAACCCAGTGCAAACAACAGTCCATACCAGCGAATGGCAAAACTCCCGATCCTGAAAATTTCCGGATCAACATTCCAGGTGATATAAGCTAAGGTCATCGATGGCCTTTATTGTGCAAACCTTATCTTGGCCTGGAACACTTTGTCCATCTTCGCCGCCAGTTGCATCTGTTTGTATTCTGTTGCAACCTGGTTCAACCGTTTCAGAATGCCCAATGCCTGCTGAATATCCTGCTCAAAGTATTTCCTGCGTTCAGGTGTAAAAGAGAAATAGTAATCAAGGTTCTGACTGTAGACTTCGCATATCCGATCTATCATCTTGTTGGCCTTATCGGTCTGCCCTGCTTTATAATACATCTCTGCAAAAGGAACAACGTACATATCGTAAGGCACTTTTGATTCAGGGAATTTATCGAGGTACAAATCCAGCAGCGCGGTCGCCTCCTTGTTCTTGCCAAGGTTGAGGAAAGCCTGGGCAGTCCGCAGGATATTGGTCTTTGGCCTGGCAATGTTGTTCAGACTTTCCGGATCAATATAGACATGAGGATCATTCAGGTTGCCCCAGGCACATTTATGCATCAGGATGTCATAGGTGCCCTGTTCATCGATACCGCCCATGCCATTGATGTAATCTGAAGCACGGCTTTTTATGGGCATGAATTTGTAGACCCAGCCTTCGACAAGGCAGAACGAATCCACATTAAGGCAATGGGCAACACTTCCCGGCGATGCAAAGTAAAGCGGTCGTTTCCAGTTGGTACTGGCTACCACATCGAGCAGCATGATATCATTTTTATAGAGCTGGTTGGCTTTGATCGTCCAGTAAATGGTGTCAACCATTTTGCCGGCAAGGTATTTCGGAACAATCCCGTACTTTATACAGGCAGCAGAATCCACGGCCAGTTTGATTTTCTTCGACGGGAAGAATTTCATCTTTGTCCCGTTCTGTAAAGTAAGGAAGGTTTGCGGGTTATCGCTCTTGATAAAATCGATGAGGTCATGAAGATCCACATACCCTTTGATCCCGATGTCATAAAACGGAACGATATCCGTCGTTCCCGGCTGGTACTGGGCAAGCGGAATGGTAAACGGCACAGGGGGCGAATCATAAGCCTTTCTGTACATCTGGTCAATGTACCAGGAACCAGAGGCGAGCATCAGGTTGACGACCCTTACATCGGTGCGGATCCCTTCAACTTCCTGGTCATACCACAAGGGGAATGTGTCATTGTCTCCGTTTGTAAAAAGCACCCCGTTTTTATCACATGAATTCAGGTAGTTCGCTGCAAAGTCGCGGCAGGCATATTTCCCCGAACGATCATGATCATCCCAATTCTGTTTTGCCATATTCAGCGGAACGAAGACCAGACAGATCAGGCCAACAACGATGGTTGCAATAAGATCCTTCTTGATGTATTTCCTTGCCAGATCAATCAGGTAAAGGGTCCCAAGTCCAACCCATATTGAAAATGCGAAGAAAGAACCTGCGTAAGAGTAATCGCGTTCACGGGGTTCAAAAGGTTTCTGGTTCAGGTAAATGACAATGGCCAGTCCGGTCATGAAAAATAAACACATAACCACAAAACTGGTTCTGTAGTCCCTTTTAACCTGGAAGAAAAAGCCGATCAGCCCCAAGAGCAATGGCAGCATATAATAGGTATTCCTGGCCCTGCTTTTCATGCTGTCCGGGAGGTTCGTCTGTGAATTCCCGAGATGCCATTTGTCGATGAATGGGATCCCGCTGATCCAGTTGCCGTCCTGTGGTCCCCCGAAACCCTGGACATCATTCTGACGTCCTGCAAAATTCCACAACAGGTACCTGAAATACATGAAACCAACCTGGTATGTGAAGAAATACCTCAGGTTTTCCCCAAATGTGGGTTTTATCCGTGTTTCCTCCTTCCCGTCATTGGATGTGATTGTGATGGGAACTCCTTCACCGCCCCAGTTTTTATAGAATTCCACGGAACCTTTTCTTTCCTGGCTCCACATTCTCGGGAAGAGTGTACAAAACCGCGGGTCATAAACCGGGATTGTTCCGGCCCTATCATCCACTACGACGAATTTCCCTGCTTTGTCATCGCGGCGGTAAACCGGGTTGCCGTCAGCATAATCAGTTACCGGTGCATCATAATACTGTCCATAAAGAAATGGCCATGTACCATATTGTTCCCTGTTCAGCATAGCCACCAGGCTGACAATATCCTTCGGGGCATTTTCATTGATTGGCGTGTTGGCATTTGACCGGATCACCATACTAAGGAATGCCGAATAACCAATGAGGATAAAGGTGAAACAAAGGATGATGGTGTTCAGAATTGGTTTCCCGATCTTTTTCGTGTACCACAAACCCCATGCAATAAGTCCGATTATCGCTGCAAAATAGACAATTGTCCCGGTGTTGAACGGCAATCCGAAACCATTAACAAAGAGGATTTCAATTTTGCCTGCCAGATTGGGAACCCACGGCACCATGAAATACATGATGAATGCCAGGACTGAAATGGAGATGATGAGCGTAAGGAAGATCCCTAATTTCGAAGGCTTGTATTTTTTAAAATATATCACATAGGCCAGGGCCGGAATTGTCAGCAGGTTGAGCAAATGAACACCAATTGCCAGCCCGGTCATGAAAGCAATGAAAATAAGCCACCGGTAATTATGCTGTTCATCGGCAACCAGTTCCCATTTAAATATTGCCCAGATCACGATGGCAGTGCAAAAGAGTGACATGGCAAAAACATTCGCCTCGACCGCTGAAAACCAGAATGAATCGGAGAATGCGAAGGTCAGCGATCCGATAACACCGGCTGATAATATTTTCCACGTCTGTTCGCTTGTAATTTCACCTCCGGGTGCAACGATCTTGCGTGCCATCATGGTGATGATCCAGAACAGGAAAAGAATGGCAAACGCACTCGACATGGCTGAAAGCATGTTGGTCATGACGGCGACTTTGGCCGTATTGCCAAATGCAAACATGGAAAAGAATCTTCCTGCCAGTCCGAACGTCGGGTACCCTGGCGGATGCCCGATCTGAAGCTTGTATGCAGTTGAAATGTGTTCTCCCGGATCCCACCAGCTGACTGTTGGCTCGATGGTATGAATGTATAAAGCGGCTGCAATAATAAAGACAACCCACCCCGTGATGTTGTTTAGTTTCTGGTATTGCTTCATGTGATGAAATTTGAAGCACGAAAGTACAAAATTTGCGATTAGTTTAAAAAAAATCTACTTTTGCACCTCTGAAAATCGAGATCTCAATTCTGAAATCTGAAATCTGAGATCCGTAATCTGAGACAAAAACTACTCTTGTCCTATGGTGTAAAGGTAGCACCAGAGTTTTTGGAGCTCTTGGTCCAGGTTCGAATCCTGGTGGGACAACATATCAAATGTGAAGTGCAAGGAGGGTGTCTCAAAAGTTCGAGACGCCCTCTTTTCTTTTTAACGGATTGATTGTTAATAAATTAGTTGATAAATATTTATACAAATATCTGATTGTCTGTAAGATATAATTATCTTGCAATATGAAACAGATAAAACGTTCGAACGTCAAATTCAAAGAATACGCACAGAATCAAATCATGTTGATACCTCCATCCCTGGAGGAGATGATAGATAAAAACCATCCAGTGCGTATTGTCAATCAGGTTATCGACCAGATCGACATTGATCCCCTCTTTGCAAAGTTTAAGGGAGGAGGAACATCAAGTTATCATCCAAGAATGTTGCTGAAAGTCATCGTGTTTGCCTATTTAAGCAACATCTATTCTTCGCGTAGGATGGAAGCTGCTTTAAAGGAGAATATTCATTTTATGTGGATCTCCGGGATGAACACACCTGATCACAATACGATTAATCGTTTTCGTAGTGAGCGCTTAAAGGGAGTTCTCAAACAGGTTTTCGGAAAAGTTGTTGAACTGTTGGTTGCCGAAGGGTTGGTAAACCTTAAAGAAGTTTATGTTGATGGCACCAAGATCGAATCCAAGGCAAACCGTTACACCTTCGTATGGGGTAAGGCTATTAAGACGAGCAAAGAAAGAATCAAGAAGCAGTTAGAAGACCTTTGGGATTACACGCAGAAGCTAGCACAGGAAGAGCTTCAGGATACAGCACCCACGACCTTTGACCAGATCGATTCCCGGAAAGTTGTCGATACGATAAACAAAATCAACGAAGCATTGAAGGATAAACCCGTCAATAAGAAGGTAAGCCAAAAGTTAAAGTATGCAGCCAAGAACTGGCCGAACGCGCTTGATCGGT
>Ga0118677_10001244_pt2 | contig 17004 bp, 12 predicted proteins | sample AliMusrvi5mmetaG_FD_86154 | JGI IMG/M metagenome (GOLD analysis project Ga0118677, IMG submission 86154) | reverse complement strand
TTTCCATACGGGTTGTTCATGTTCGCGTCGGGAGCTTCTTCCGTGCCGCGCAACAGTGGAGAGCGTGACGTGAGTTCCGTACGGCGCAGCAGGTAGGCGATTTCGGCGTGCAAGTCGTTGGATCCGGAACGCGTCACGGCATTGTAGACGGTGCCGGTGGTGTTGCCAAACTCCGCCGGGAAGCCATCCGCCTGCTGCACCTCCTCCACCCAGGTGTTGGAGATGGTCATCAGCCGGGCGCCCGACCGATCGCTTTCCGTGTTGTTCGAACCGTCCAATTGGTAGTTGACACGATTGGGGAACCCGGAGGCGTTCACTTTACCTGGGACACCGAATTGCGGGTTGCTGTGGCCGCTGATTCCGGGTTGCAGCAGGACCAGGTTCAGGTTATTCCGCGACACCAAAGGGAGGCCAAGCACAGCATTAGCCCCGATGTTCGTGCCAAGGTCGGCGCGAGCGAGTTCGAGAACCGGAGCGCCGCGCTCTACTGCAATGGTCTGCTGGATATTGGCAATCGACAGCGCGAAGTCGGTGGTAACTACTGCGCCGGCTGCCAGTTGGACGCCGGTTCGCTCGACGCGCGCGAAACCTGCGGCCTGCACTTCCACGCTGTAGGTTCCCAACGGCAGCAGGGGGAAGCGAAACAGGCCCAATTCGTCGGTCAGGGCCCTGCGCCGCAAGGATATGGCCGCGTTCACCACCTCGACAGCGGCGTTGGGCGACGGGAGCCCTCGCGCATCGACAACGGCTCCCTGGATTACGCCGTCAACGGCGGAGGACTGGGCTGGCAATGCCGGTGCTCCGGCCAACGCCAGGCAAGCCGCGAGTCCGAGCCAACGGCAATACCGTTTGGCGCCAGACGCGGGCGAGCAAGCTGTCCGGGGCAGTGCACCTTCCACACACCCACTATTTCATGGGAATCGAAGCATTCCAACTCGCCGTCCAGGGTCAGGCTGGGCTGAGCTTTCCATTTCCGATAGGACTGGGCTTCAGGGCGAGTTGGACCACTCTGCCATCCGCCGGCAACACCTGGCTTTCGTGTTGTGGCGGGACACCCTGGCTAGGGGTTGATCCACCCCAAGCCCGAACCTAGTCCTGGCCGGTGTAGCAGTGTCTGCTGCGAATTCGTGGAGAGCGCTTCCATTGCTACATCGGCCGAGGCCGTAATTCCATCCGAGCGGCGCCGGCGTTCAATTTCACCCCGGGATTCTCCGGGTAGCGACGCCGGTCCCTATAATGGTTCTGTTAGGAGTTGTCCCTAAGCGCATGGATGCACTCACGAATATGGACGACCTCAAGGCGAAGATGCTTGAGGAAATCACGAAACTCGAGCACGAGCTGAGGAACGAACTCCCCAAGGAGATTCTGAAAGCGCGCGCGCACGGAGATCTGCGGGAAAACGCCGAGTTTCACGCGGCGAAAGAGCGCCAGCGGTACGTTGATTCACGGCTCTCCAAGCTCAAGTTCCGCCTTGCCGAACTCTCCATGGTGGACCTCAGCAAGATCTCTCACGACAAAGTCGGACTGGGTTCCAGGGTGCTGGTGCTGGATGTGAAGAAGAACGAAGAGATCTCCTACAAGCTGGTCGCCAGCGAGGAGTCGGACGTCGCCAAGGGGCTGATCTCGACCAGTTCGCCGATCGGCAAGGGCTTGCTGGGCAAGAAGGTCGGCGACGAAGTGACCATTGCCATCCCGGGCGGCCAGCGCACGCTGGAAGTCCTGGAACTCAAAACAATCCACGACGACATCGAATAGATAGAAGCAGGAACGCCTCGAATGACATTCACGCGTGGGATTGCCGTGGTCTGCAACACGCTGCTGCTGCTGATAGTGCGCGGGTTCGCACTTTCTAGGATCCACCCCAACGTTCTGACCTTCATCGGCCTGGTGATTAACGTCTACGCGGCAGTACTGCTGGCTTCCGGTCGCTTTCTGGCCTCCGCGCTGGTGATCATCGGGGCGGGAATCTTCGACATGGTGGACGGCCGCGTCGCCCGGGCCACCAACCAGGTGACGCGCTTCGGAGCATTCTTTGATTCCGTGCTGGACCGCTATTCGGATCTGGCGCTGCTCATGGGCCTGCTGGTTTACTACGGCAATATTAACCGCAACTTCTATGTGGTTCTCACGGCCGTCGTGATGACCACGTCCGTGATGATCAGCTACACGCGCAGCCGCGCCGAGAACGTGATTCCACTCTGCAAGGTCGGCTTTCTGGAGCGGCCCGAGCGGGTGGTCCTGCTGATCATCGGCGGGCTGTTCGATCGCATGGCGCCGGTTCTGTGGGTGATCGCCGTGATCGGGACCCTCACCGTGATCCACCGCATGATGTTCACTTTCACAGCTGCCAAGCAGCTTGACGACGCCAGTCAGCCGGTGACCTGAGGGCGCTCGTTAATCCTCCAACAGCACCCAGGCCAGGGCCTGTTCGGAGGTGTGTGTGAGCGACACGTGGATTGTGCGGACTCCCATCCGGTCGGCAACCTCCCGCGCCACACCATGCAGCGTGAGAGTCGGCCTCCCGGAGGGCAGGTTGGTGACCTCCAGGTCCTTCCATCGGATGCCCCCGCTCCAACCCGTTCCGAGCGCTTTCATGCCGGCTTCCTTAGCTGCAAATCGAGCTGCATAGCGTTCATACTTGTTCGCCTTTCGCTCGGCGTAGGCGGCTTCCTTGTCCGTGAAAACGCGCCCCTTAAAACGGTCGCCATACCGTTCGATGGAGGCCCTAATGCGCGGAACCTCCGCCAGATCGACGCCTGTACCCAATATCATGGCAAGTCCCTTCGTCGCCCCAGCATAGCGAAGAGCGGCCCAACTAGGCGCTGCGGGACGCCGTTCAGGCGGCTGTCACGACCACTTAACTGACTTGAATCGACAGATTTACAGACCCTTTGATACGATTAAAGTTCTTAACGACCCCATGCGCAAAGTCTCGTTATCCGAATCGCTTCAGGTTATCCGGCAGGGGAGCCTGAATTGGTTTACAGGCCGTCCAGTCGTGGTCTCCTTCGAGGTCACCGACTCCTGCAATTGCTTTTGCCGCCATTGCGACCACGGCGGGCCGAAGGACGAGTCCAAACAGCTCAAACCGGAGCAATACCGCGAGTATATGCAGGTGTTCAAACCGTGCGTCGTGCAAATCTCCGGCGGGGAGCCGATGCTGCGCGACGACGTGATCGACATCGTCAAGAACATCAAGCAGTCCAACGGCTTGCCGTATATCATCCTGGTCTCCAATTGGGCGCTGATGACGGAAGAGAAGTACGTCGCATTGCACCATGCCGGCGTGACGCAGTTCTCGGTCAGCCTCGACTTCCCTGATCGACGCCACGACGACTTTCGCCGCTACCCGGGACTCTACGACCACCTCGCGGACCTCATCCCGCGCTGCGCCAAGTACGGTTTTGACGATATCGTCATGAACACCTGCATCCATAGCGAGAATGTGGGTGAAATCAACCGTGCCGCTGACAGGGCCAAGGAATGGGGCGTCAACATCGCTTACAGCGCCTATTCGGCCCGCCGCACCGGTTGCCAGGAGTTGTTCCTGACCCGGCCCGTCGATCTCGATACCCTTCGGAGCGAGTTTGACGGTATTAGACGACGCCAGGACTCGACCCACACGATCGTCACTCCGGACAGCACATTGAACCAGACGCAGGAGTATTTCGAGCGTGGTAGCGCGCCGGGCTGCCGGGCGGGGCACCGTTTCCTGGTGGTCACCGCCAATGGCAAGCTTCAGCCCTGCTCAATGCAGTTCAAGCAATATGAACTCCACGAGCAGAAGCTCATGGTGGAACAGTTCACCGAACATAACCACTGCGACGAGTGCTACGTGGCCATTCGCTCGAACCTCGACAAGACGTTCCCGCAGATTCTGGGCGAGAACGTCGCGCGTTACTTCTCGTTCAGCTCGGGCAACGGCAAGAACGGCAGCTGCTGAACTGGCGAATAGAGCCACGACCGTCAGTGAGTGGTAGCACGAGCAAGCCGCGGCTGTGTCCGTTTGCGGAGTTGCCCACCCTCATTCGGTCGTGGCTCTTTGCTGAGTTTCTCGTGCGGCTCCGCTGAACTGGAATGGGTCCCCTCAGGGACCCGTTCCGATCCAACTTAGTAACGAAACCGATAGCGCAGTTGGACGTACACCTGCCGCGGGTCGGCGTAGTGTGTCCCCCCAAACGTCGAACTGTTGTCCATCAAGTAGCGGCGGTTTGCCGCGTTGAGCGCCGTGAGCGAGAGCGTCAGGCGTTCTCCAATCGTCTTGCCCACGGAAACGTCGAAAGTGGTGTGGGGCTGTAAATGGGCAGGCGTGTCGCTCGACCCGTCGGTGAATCCCGAGCCGTAGTAAGCGCTCAGCGCCAACGAGACACGCCCAGGCAGTGAGGTGCTCAGATTGCCGTGCAGAGTGTGCCTCTGATCGTGATCGAGCAGGAAATAGCCGCTCGCTGGCGGCGAAAAATCGGTGAGGCCGCCAGTGACGGCGCCTTCTCCCTCGGCATGTTGATAGGAGTAGGCGATTGAAGCTTGTGCGCGCTTCAGCAGGCGCGGCGAACGCAGCGTGAACTCCGTGCCCGAGATGCGCGCCCCCGCGATCGATAGGGGGAAAAACACGTTCGAGTTGCCGATCGAGTTGTGGTCGAAGTAGTTCACGGCCCGCTGGCGGAAGCTGTTGGCGTCCAGGGTCCAACCCCGAAAGGGAACGGCCAGCCCGATCTGATTCTCCTGGTCGCGCTCACCTTTCAGCGCGATGAATCCCAATCCCTGCGCGACGGCGTAATCGAGCACCGGACCGGCTACCGTGGACAGCGGCGGTGCCTGGTAATAGCGCCCGTAGAACCCGCGCACGATCCAACCCAAGTGCGGAATTCGAATGGCCGCTCCCAAGCGTGGATCGGCCGCGTTCTCCGACACCGCGCCGCTGAAGTGAGTGAGCCGCGCGCCGGCCGTCAGCGTAAGCCACGAACACGCCTTCCATTGATCTTCGAGGAAAAGCGTCTCCAGGTGTCCGCTGGTTGCTCGGGACTGCGTGAGGCTCGTGGGAACAGTCGTGTCGGTGATGCCCACGAAATCGTCGTCGTGCTGCGCGAACCCATACCCGCCGATTCGCGCGTTGTGGCGTGCGCTGACAGCATTCCAAGCCACCTGCGCCCCGGCGTACGTCGAATCCAGATGCTGCACCGTGGCGACCGGAGAGTCGTTCGGGTCGCCGTCGTAGTTCGCCCGGTTGAAATGAACAAACGGCGACACCGTCAACAGCCCTCCGCCGGAGAGGGCACGCGCCCAGGTGAAGGTCGCCGCGACATCCCGCTCGCGCTCGACGTCACGCACGCCAGCATCGAGCGCACCCTGATCGTTCGGTATCTGGTAGTCGTCGCGCCGCAGCGATACGACGGCGCGCAGTTGGTCGCGCGAGGTCGCATTGTAGATCAGCGACCCGAAGCCGCCCAGGCCCCACACGCGGTCATGGCTCACCAGCGGACCCGGCGTCTCCAGGCCATAGTTGGACCGGTTGCCGTTCACGCTGCCGAACCAGGCCAACCGCTCCGAGTGGTCGCCGATGCTCAGTTGATCGTTGGTCTGGTTGAATCCGCCGTACGTCGAGTTCACTTCGATCTCGCGGTCGCGCTCGAAGCCCGTGCGGGGCACGATGTTGAAGACGCCATAGGTCCGGTCGCCGCTTTCCGCCGAGTAGCCTCCACGCTCGACCTCCAGGTAGTCGATGTCTTTGGGGTCCACCTGCGGGCCGACGTTGCTCGCGATGTTTGTGTTCGGGATCGGCACGCCGTCGATGGCCCATGTCACCTGATGCCCGCCACGTATGTGTAATTGGTCGTGCGTCACGTACGCACCCGGCACGTAGTCGGTGATCATCGCCAGGCTGTTGCTGAGATCGGCACCTGGCGTGCGCTCGATGTCTTTGCGGCCCACCATCGTTACGGGCGCCGACTCCACTTCGACCGCAGCCGACTGGGTCTCGTTGACTTCCACCGACTCGTGCTGGCCTGCCAGTTGGAGTTGCAGGTGCAAATACCCCGAGTGGCCGGACGTCACCGTCACCGCCTGCAGCGCGTCCGCGAAGCCTTCGCGTTCGGCGCGAATCGTGTACTCTCCGGCGGGAACCGTCTGCAATTCGAACTCGCCCATTTCGCTGCTGGAGACGCTCTGCTTGTAACTCGAATTCGCTGCGTTAAGCGTCACCCTTACACCTGCCGCAGGCCTGTGGCTGGGGTCGTGAACTACCCCCCGCAGCGTGCCGAAGACGGTCGCGCGTGCCACGCCCGGCGCAAGCGCGCCAGCCAGCAGGCACAGAAAAATCAGTCGATTCTTGAATGGAATTCCTTCGTCCACATCCCCTCCTTTTTTCGTTCATAGACTTCCGCCCCTGCGCCGATTGGAACGACCAACGGCAGACTGGGGACGGCGCGAGATTCAAGTTGAGCTGGATCTCAGAACGAGGAGGACGGAGGTGGGCGTTGCCACAGCGAGGCAGCCAACCAGCAGCCTGAGGGTCTCCCCGTCCTGCTGAACCTGAACGGAGTGGCTGAGGTCTCTTTGACCGCCGTTGTTAGTACCGCCGGCCGGAAGGGATCCGGGCGGGACTGCGTGGGCTGAGCGGACGCGCCGCAGCCAGCGGGACATTCACGCGCTGTGATGGAGGAATGCGCTGCCGATTGCGACTTTGCCGGTTTGCGGCCGCAGCAGCAATGCCCGATGCGCTTGCAGCATTCCATGCCGCAGGTGACGCCGCCGGTCCAATCGGCGACCTGCCGCGCGGCTAGCGGGACAACAGGCGTGAGCAGGCACACGGCCGCCACGAGCACGGTCAGCGCCCGGCGAGCTACGCTCTCCAGAATTGCCCGAGTGGCCTGCAACATCCTCCAACGGTAACCCTTGGATGACAGAATCGCACGTCTTCCGGTTTTCGCCTATATGTATTTGTCTTGATTGGCGCTGGCCGCAAGCCGCTCCTGCCCATCCGAGAGCAAAAGCAGGTAACCCAGCGTCACCTGACCCAAGAAAATTGTTCGACCGCGTGCGAAACGGTTGCCGGGCGAAATACACAATATCCCAGGAACGCCACGACAGGCGCCAGTTGGTCGAAACGATGACGGGGATAGGGCGACTTGCTCAATTCCTTCCATCAAGAACCAATTGGCGTCGCGATTTCGCGTTCCGGGGCGAACGGGGTGGTCGATGGTCGGTTTGGCGCAGGGGCTTTCTAAAACCGACCGTCACAAGATTCGATTCGCTCCGGGAGGCGTGGTGAAGAAAGCCCACGTCAGCACTGGGAGAGCTTCGTAGAGCCGCGGATTCTAAGCTACGCAAGATAGCACCGCGCCTTTGGAGGTCGGCCCCTCGTAACTACCGCGACTAAGGCCATCGGAGGGCCGCGCGGAAGGTCGAGGTGTGCCGAAAAATTGGCAAATGCAGCGAACAGCCGCCCTCGATAAGGAGGAGGGTACGCATTATGGATACCAAGGATACTAAACAGCCAACTGCCGCCTACCGGCTATCAGTTCCGCTAGATGCCTCCGGCGTTCAGGATTTCAAGCCTGATCAAGCAGTCAAAGTGGTCGCGTATGGGTCGGACGGCCGCACATACGAGGACGTGGTCAAGCTCGACGCCAAAGGCCAGGGTACGGCCGCTTTAGCGCTTGACGACGTGAAGGGCGGTCTGCACGTCATCGTCGGCCCTGAGACAGCTACGGCCGAACAGTTGAAGGGGCTTCAGACCATCACGGTGGATGTAGGCCGCCGGCAATGGGGCGACAAAAAGGAGCTGAGCATTACCCCCATTGCCATTTCCTATTACTACTGGTTCTGGTGGTTGCGCTGGTGCCGCCGCTTCAAGATTACAGGCGTGGTCCGCTGCGCCAACGGGTTGCCGGTGCCGGGCGCGAAGGTGTGTGCTTACGACGTGGATTGGTGGTGGTGGTGGTCCAGCAAACAGCAGGTCGGCTGTGCGACCACCGACGTCAACGGCGCGTTTGAAATCGACTTCACCTGGTGCTGCGGCTGGTGGCCCTGGTACTGGTGGCTGCAGCGTTCGTGGTTCCTTGAGCCCATCTTGGCGGAGCGGATCAGCCGGCTGCTGCGCCAGAATTCGAGCTTCACGAAGGTTCCGCATCCAACGCCTCAGCCCGATCCAGCCGTGTTCCACTCCCTGCTCGGAAAGGCCGGAGCACCGTCCAGCGCCGTCGCGAGCGCCCCAGGTTCCTTCAACCTTGCCGGTCTGAAGGCGCCCGCTTCGCGCACGGCAAAGGCCCCACAGATAGATCCGAGCGCCCTCGACGGCCTGCGCAAACAACTCGTCACCCAGCTTCCCGCGAGTGATGAGTTCACGCGGCTTCGCCTGTGGCCGTGGTGGCCCTGGTGGCCTTGGTGGGACTGCACGCCCGACATCATCTTCACCGCGACTCAGGACTGCCAGGGCGTCGAGAAAGTGATCGTAGACGAGACCATTTGGGACGCCCGCTGGGACATCCCCACCGACCTAAACGTCACGCTGGCCGCCAATGAGAACGCCTGCTGCGTCACCGGCAGCACCTGCCTGGACGGCGGCGATTGCGGCTTCATCAGCGACGTCTGCGAGGACAACCTCGACGGCATTGGCGGCAACTCCGGCCTGAGTTCCGGCGCATCTCAAGTCGGCTTCCTCAATCCCGGTGGGATCCTTAACGCCGTCCCAGGCACGCCCAGCGTGGAAAACGACCGCCCGTACTCCGGTACCATTCCGCTGCGCGGTTGCCTGGGCGACACGGTGGACTACGTCGAGTTCCTCTATAACACCACCGGCTTCGGCGGCACCTTCAATCCGCTTCCGGCCGCAGCCGTTGCAGGCTTCAACCGCTCTTACTGGGATAACGGTATCCATAAGTGGGTGCCTGTGCCCTTCCCGTTCACGCCCATCTCGGATGGAAGTGCGACACACAACGTGATCGAGACCCTGCCGCATTACGAGGCCAATAATGGCGCCAAGCTGTGGGACTCCTTCACCGTGAACTTCCTGATGCAGCTCGTGACTCAGAACGTGCTGGCCGACGGGACCTACTACCTGCGCATGCGGGGTTGGCACCGCCCGGGCTACGCGGGCAACCTCGCTACCCCCGTGGACTTGCCCGTCTGCGGTTCTGAGACTCTGACGGGCGTGGTCGTCACCATCGATAACCACCTTGTGACCGTCGGCGCGACGGACTTGAACGGCCACCAATGCGGTGGCGGAACCGTGCACCAGTGCACCACTGAGCCGGACACCGCGGTTCTGGCCGTCCAGATCCTGCATAATGACGGGACTACGACGGACGTCGGGGCGTGCGGCAACGTGACCATTCGCGAAACCGACCAGCTTGTCATTGACCTCGCAGCGTACGACCCGGATCCGCACCCGCATCTCCGCAACTACGAGCTGACGCTGCACTATGACGTCAATCTGGAAACCAACCTGCTGAACCCGGCACTCCCAGGTTGGTCGCTCATCCCCAGCCCGGTCGCACCGGCCTGGGCTCCCGCGGCTGCTCAGGTCGGGCCCAATTACGGCGATGCCAATCCGCTGCTGAGTGCTCTCAACCAGGGAGCCATCTCGCCGGAGTGGGCTGGCGGATCCGTACGGCTCATCGTGAATGCCAAAGCTGTTTTCCCGTACACCTGCTGCTACCAACTGGCGCTCTACGCCTTCAAACGCACCATCGGCGGAGGCGGTCTGGGCTGCGACCACAGCCCTTGGAACCAGTGGAACAGGACCGAGTACAGCTTCACGATCACTGTGTGAACCGTTCCGGCCTGCCGTGGCCCGAAGCGGCAAGCCGGAACATAAGCGGATGCAGTGGAGGAGGACCCGGCGCCGCGGCGGCAGTGAAGCCGCGGCGCCGGGCGGCGAGCCAATGGCGATGCGATTTTACTTCTTGACTCTTGGCATTCTCGCCGTGTGGCGAGTCACGCATCTGCTGAATGCCGAGGACGGACCCTGGGCTCTGTTGGTCCGCTTGCGGCGAGTGGCGGGCGAGGGAGTCTGGGGCTCGCTGCTTGACTGTTTCTACTGTTTGAGTGTGTGGGTCGCGGCTCCGTTCGCATACGGGCTGGGAAGCGATTGGAAGGAGCGGCTGCTGCTTTGGCCGGCGCTTTCAGGCGGTGCAATTCTGGCTGAGCGGCTCGCAGTTCAGCGTGGCGGGTTCGAACCCCCGCCCGCAGTTTACTACAACGAATCGGAGGAGAAATCAGATGTGCTGCGGCAATAAGAGAACTCAATTTCAGACCCAACCCGCGCCCCTCAACGTGCAAGGCAGACCTGTCGGCCGGCCCATCCAATATGCCGCGCCGCCCACGAAACTCGTTTTTGAATACAACGGCGTGCGCCCGATCGTCGTGGCCGGGCCGGTTTCCGGCAACCGCTACCGCTTCGGAGGGCCGGGCGCGCGGGTTGAGGTGGACCCCCGCGACCGCCGCTCGCTGGCGGTAACACCTAAGCTCCGCCAGGTCGTGTGAAGTCGCAAACGCGCTCACCTAATGGCAGCACCGAGCCGCGAACGTAAGAGAGCGGCCAAGCCCCCTAACCACTACCACTCCCTCACGGTCGTGGCTTCGTTCAGGTGTGTCTTCTGAGCGGAAGCGGCCGATCACGGGCGTCCGTCTTATACTCGTGTACAAAGTGATCGGGGTCCGCCGCGAGTCGGTAGACTTGCGGCGGACCCGCCCCGGTATCGCTTTGTCTAGATGTCGTAGTACAGCGCGAACTCGTATGGATGCGGCCGCAGGCGTACCGCTTCCGCCTCGTTCTTGCGCTTGTAGTTGATGAAGGTTTCGAGCAGTTCCTCGGTGAAGACGTCACCCTTCAGCAGGAAGCCGTGATCGTTCTCCAGGCAGTCGAGCGCTTCCTCGAGCGAGCCCGGCATCGACGGAACGCTCTTCAGCTCTTCCGGTGTCAGATCGTAGATGTCCTTGTCCAGGCTCTCCCCGGGATCGAGCTTGTTCAGCACTCCATCCAGACCCGCCATCAGCATCGCCGAGAAGGCCAGGTAAGGGTTGCAGGAGGCATCCGGCGGACGGAACTCAAGGCGCTTTGCCTTGGGGCTAGCCGAGTACATCGGGATGCGGACCGCAGCCGAGCGATTGCGGCGCGAATACGCCAGATTCACCGGCGCTTCATAACCGGGTACAAGGCGTTTGTAGCTGTTCGTCGTGGGCGCGATGATCGCCGACAGGGCACGTGCGTGCTTCAGCAATCCGCCCGTGTACCACAGCGCCAGTTGGCTCAGGCCCGCGTAGCCGTCACCCGCGAACAGCGGCTCGCCGCCCTTCCACAGCGACTGATGGCAGTGCATCCCGCTGCCGTTGTCGCCGAACAGAGGCTTCGGCATGAACGTGACCGTCTTGCCGTACTGATACGCCACGTTGCGCACGACATACTTGTACAGCATCATGCCGTCGGCGGACTTCAACAGGGTGTTAAACTTCTGGTCGATTTCAGCCTGGCCGCCGGTGGCGACCTCGTGGTGGTGGCACTCGATGACAAGGCCCACCTCTTCCATCACCTCCACCATCTCGGCGCGCAGATCCTGGTAGTGGTCGGTCGGCGGCAGCGGGAAGTAGCCTTCCTTGTACCGCGGCCGGTAGCCCAGGTTATTCTCCTCGCGGCCGGAGTTCCAACGGCCTTCCTCGGCGTCGATGAAGTAGAAACTGGAATGCTGGTTGGTGTCGAAACGGATGTTGTCGAAAATGAAGAACTCCGCCTCGGCCCCGAAAAACGCAGTGTCGGCGATGCCGCTGTTCTTCAAGTAGGCTTCCGCCTTCTTGGCGATGTAACGCGGATCGCGATCGTAGCTTTGGTGCGTGATCGGGTCCCGGATGTCGCCTACCATGCACAGCGTTGGGGTCTCGAAAAACGGATCCATGTACGCGGTGGTGGGATCCGGAATCAGGAGCATGTCGCTCTCGTTGATGGCCGCCCAGCCGCGAATGGAGGAGCCATCGATGCCGAAGCCTTCCTCGAAAGAGTCTTCATCCAGTTGGCTGATTGGATATGAGATGTGCTGGGATAGGCCGGGCAGATCGGTGAACCGAAGATCGACCTGTTTAGCGCCCTTGTCCTGGGCGAATGCGATTACTTCTTTAGGGGTCATGTTACCTCTCGTGCGTCGGGTCTCGAATTGCCGCAACAGCGCCTAGATAAGCATAGCCGAATGACCATCCCCCCCGGTGCATGCGAGGTGTAAAACGCGCGAACGCCCCGGTCGTGTGACCGGGGCGTTCGATTCAACAAAACGGGCAGTCTAGAACATGTTCCAGAGGAACTGGTTGTAGACGGCGTGGTGGTACTGAACCTCGGGCGTCTTGACGAACGTGCCCAGCACGCGCGGACAGCGGTCGGCGGCGGACTGCTTCAATTCGATGTAGCGGTCCTTCACGTCCTGGCCGAACATCTTCGTGGTCCACTCGGAATTCTTGAAGTCCGTGATGGCGTCGTAGATGTTGTCGGGTAGGTACCGGCTCGCCTGGCGCAGGTTCGGGATGTCCGCGATGGCGCCTTCAAGACCGGTCTTAAACACGGAGACCATCACCATGTAGGGGTTCGCGTCGGGTCCGACCGAGCGGACTTCGAGCCGCGAACTGCGTTCGTTGCCCAGCGGGATACGCACCATCGAGCCGCGGTCCACGGCGGAAACCTTGATCTGGTTCGGCGCTTCGAAGTGCGGATCAAGGCGGCGATAAGCATTCACGCTGGCGTTGAAAGCCAGGCAGGTGTCGTTGCCGGTGGACAGGATGCGGTCCACGAACTCCCAGGCGAACGTGCTGACCTTCTCCTCGCCCTGCGGATCCCAGAACAGGTTCTTGCCGCCCTTGCTCACCGACACGTTGGTGTGCATGCCGCTGCCGTTGACGCCCACGACAGGCTTGGGCAGGAAGCAGGCGGTCAGGCCCATCTTGGTCGCAACTTGGCGGCAGATCAACTTGTACAGCTGGATCTGGTCGGCGGCTGTCACCACATCGGCATAGCCGAAGTTGATTTCGAACTGCGAGGGCGCGACTTCCGGGTGGTCCTTCTCATTTTCAAAGCCCATCGCGCGCTGCACTTCGGCCGCGGTGTCGATGAAGAGGCGAAGCGTATCGCCCGGCAGCGAGTGGTAGTAACCGCCCGTGCTGACGTATTCGAAGCCCTGCGTCTTGTAATAATTCTGTTCGGCATCGACGCCGTTGAACAGGAAGCCTTCGACTTCGTTCGCGGCATTGAGCGTGTAGCCATTAGTCTTGAACTGCTCTTCGGCGTAGCTCTTCAGCACGGCGCGCATATCGGCGGCGTAAGGAGTGCCATCTTTGTCGATGACTTCGCCGAATACCATCACCTTGCCGGCGCCGAAGATGTCGGCGGGGGCCCAATAGAACGAACCCCAGTCCATGCCCAGGCGCAGGTCACTTTCCTTCTGCGCGGTAAAGCCGCGAATGGAGGACCCGTCGAAGGTGAGATTGTCCCAGCTCTTGATCAGGAACTTCTTGTCATAGTCCAGCATGTGCAGGCGGCCTTCCAGGTCGCTGAACAGCACGGTGACGGCTTTAATGCGCTTCTCTTCGGCCAGGTACTTGAGGCGCTCTTCGCGAATCTGCTCAACCGGGACGCGCTTGCGGCGTTGTTCCTTGGCTTTCAGGTTCAGCTCTTCGAGCTCCGAGTAGGATAGCTTCAGGAATTCATTCAATTCAGTCGGCATCAATTACCTCTCTGTTGGTTGTTCTTCGAACTCTGTTCGAGAGCGGGGCTGAACCTAAACAGCGCGGCCTGGTACGGCGACATGGCATGTACAGGCTGAAGGGTGCGTCTAGCCACCACGAAGACTAAATCTGATTATCATCACCGGGGACGGGTGGTCGGCAATGGTCTGGATGCGCTTTTGCGATGGATTTTTTTTATGAGCCCCATAGGGGTGCGGTTCCAGTAGCGGCGTTTTGCCCCGGCGACCCTTTCCGCCTCCCTGACGGGGGTCAAACACTTCCGTCCGGAATTAAGCGAAACTAAAAGCGATGATCCAAGTCGATCTCCTTAAACCCGCGGGCAAGTCCGAGCCTGCTACTCTGGACCGTCCCCTCGACCACCTGGTGGCCTGCCACCAGCGGATCGAAGATAAACTCGTCGTCTTGGAACGCGCGGTGGCACACCTCGAAGACCGGACAGACGAAGCGTTGTATGCCTGCCACTCAGTCGGCGCCTTCCTGGACGCTGGCGGAAAGCTTCACACGGAAGATGAGGAAGAAAGTGTCTTCCCGCGCATCCGGAAGCACGCTGTTGGCGAGGAACTGGCTTACCTCGACAACCTCGAGTTGCAGCACCGGGAAGTGGAAGCGTTCGTCTCTCGTCTCAAGAACCAGACTAAGCACCTCGAGCGCGACCCCGCTCTCCGGCCTGTGCGCGAAACTCTGGTGCAGACGGCCTTGAAACTTGCCGCGCTCTACCGTGCTCACATGGCATCCGAAAACGAGGTATTGACCCGGATCGGGCGCGCCCACCTGGACGAGGTGGACCTGGCGGAGATCGCCTTCGAAATGCGACTGCGCCGTTCGCACGCCGCTTAAGCAAGCGGGAGCGCCAGCCCCCCGATGGGCTCTGAACCTCGCTTCACCTCAATGGCACAGCGCGGAGAGTTCATTTCCAGCGGCGTTGCGCGCCGCAGCGAGTTGATCCAGCACAGAGCCGCGAACTAAAGAGCGCGGTCAAATCCGCTATCGGGCTTAGTGCTTACGTCGTGGCTCCGGCTTGTTCGGGGCCACGGCCGTAAGGGCGTGGTGGCTCTTCGGTCGCCGATTCCGGCGATGACCGCCTTCAAACAGAAACTGGCACTGCGCAGAGCGTATCGGCCAATCGCGCGTACTGTTCCCGCGTCTCGGGGGAAAGCCGTGGGTTCGACGGCTCGATGAAACTCGCCGCGAGTTGGCTTACATCGTCCGCCGAAAGCGCCCGAATGGCCATCTGAAACAGGATGTTGTCCTCTTTGTAGATGTGCTCGCGCAGCATTCCGAGGTACCCCGCCGCGGCGTCGTGCACTGCCCCGAGTGCCTCGGCCGACCCGTCTCTGGCCCCGTCAAGATTGGCGCGAACCGTGGCCAGAGACGCCCGCCCCTGCACATGTTCTTTCAACATGCAGCCTACCGGGCCGCGCTCCCTGGCAACCCCACGCGCCTCCAGCAGCGGGAACAGCAATTCCTCCTCCTTGGCATGGTGACAGCCGTCGGCGAAATTGCAGAAGAAGTCCAGCGCTTGCGTCATGAACTCGTAGGGGAAAACTGAGCAGGCGGACTCCGCCAGCCGATTTTCGACGGCGGCCAGAACACGCTCGATGGTGCGGTGTTCGGTCATTAGGATTTCTACGGGGTGAGTGGTGGCCATACTTTGATCCTCTGACCGCATGCTGGCCCGCGTCGGTGACTCGCGTCACGGCAAGCCGCCGAATTCGAGACAATGACTGTCGATAGGGGACTGTCCATGAAGCTGTCCGCCGCGCAGCAAGCCACGATTGAACGCACGGGCCAGGATGTTTGCTGCGTCGCCGGTCCCGGATCGGGCAAGACGCGTGTGCTGGTCGAGCGCTTCGCCTGGCTCGCCCGGACCACTGCCCGGCCCGAGGCCATCCTCGCCATCACGTTCACCGAGAAAGCGGCTCAGGAAATCAAGAGCCGCTTGGTCAAGCACTTCGTGGATCGCGGGGACGGCGACCTGCGACGAGGGGTCGAACGCGCGCAGGTCTCTACCATCCACGGTTTCTGCCATGGCATTCTGCGCGAGTTTGCGATCGATGCCGGCATCGATCCAGCATTCCGGGTCATGGACGAGTATGAGGCGCGTCTCGAACACGCCGGAGCTGTCGAGTCGGCGCTCAACCGATTCAGCCGCGAACGTCCCGGGGAATTCCAGGCTTTGGCGGAGGCCTGGGCGGCTGACGATTTCGCCGCCGAGTTGCGTCGATTGGATGACAAACTGCGGCTGGCCGGAGGCGCCGCAGCAGCACTCGCCACTCTCCCCGAGTACCATGCGGCCGAAGTCGTCGGAGCGATCGTCGCTGAATTGAATCAAGGCCTTGCAGCATCGGAAGCCCAAACTGCGGCGCAAATCGCCTGCTGCGACGAAGTTCGCGCCTGGCTGGGTGACCATTCCAGCGACCTGCTGGAGAGGCTGACCGGCCTGCCCCGTATCAAGCTTCCGCGAGGCAAGACGGTCGAGGCGCTCAACGCCGCCCTCAAAGCCGTTCGGGAATTGGCCGTACATGGCGTGGAAGAGGCTGTCGGCGAGCGCAATCAGGCAAACCTGCGGTCGCTGCGCTCGATTCTGATTGGTGTGGAACAGGCCTACGCGATGCGAAAGCGAGACCTGGGAGCCGTGGATTTCAGCGACCTGGAACAGCACACCGTCACATTGCTTGAAGGCAACGCTTCCATTCGAAAGCTGGTCAGCGAGCGTTTCGACGCGATCCTGATGGACGAGTTGCAGGACACCAACCCGATCCAGTGGCGCATCGTCAACGCTGTCCGGCGCGAGGGGCGATTCTTCGCCGTGGGCGACATCAACCAGTCGATCTTTGGCTGGCGCGGAGCCGATCCCGAGCAGTTCCTGGGTTACCAGCAGGAATTCACCGCGCGCGGCTGGCAGATCGACCGGCTGCAGGATAACTACCGCAGCCGCAAGGAGATCCTGGAGGCGGTCGAGCGGGTCTGCGTCGGCCGCCAACTGGCCGGGATCCAGTGCCACACACTGCAGGCAGGTCGGACGTTTGCGCCTTATTCGGGGGTCTCCATCGAGGTGCTCCGGGCCGAGGAAGATGCCCCTGAAGCGGCCTGGGTCGCGCATCGAATTCTCGAACTCAAACAGACCATGCAAACGGGCGAGACGCCGCGTCCGCTGCGCTTCGCCGACATCGCGATTCTCTCGCGCGGCGCGGCGGTTTTCGACGGCTATGAAGCGGCTTTTCGCGCGGCTGGCGTCCCTTCCCAGGTCCAGCGCGGCCGCAACTTCTTTGAAGAACCGGAGAT
>Ga0118677_10008100_pt1 | contig 17006 bp, 17 predicted proteins | sample AliMusrvi5mmetaG_FD_86154 | JGI IMG/M metagenome (GOLD analysis project Ga0118677, IMG submission 86154) | reverse complement strand
ATATTTGCCCCTCCTCTGAACTCGTCATAGGTTTTGTTCAGCAGCTGGACAAGCTTCCTGTGACGTTTGTCGATCTCCTTAATGCCAAGCAAGAACCCCGAACTCCACTCGATTATAGGCATTGATCACTCCGGTAAGGCATATTGGCCACGCTGGTAAAGCAAAAGGCTGGCTTTGGGCAAAAAAAAGCCGGGCCCTCAATATCGATACGATATTTCGGCGACCCGGCTGTCTCGAGGAGACCCAATAGGCTTTCCGTCCCATCCTCGCAGATGGTTTAGTATTATCGTGTATCTGACTATTTGAGACTAACTGAGGCTATTTTGCAACAACACGACTATTTAAGTCAAGTTAAATATGCCAAGCAAATATAATCTTGCAGAAGATCATTTGTGGTCAATCGCAACTGCGTGGAAAGCAATCAATGCTCCTGCTGCACCTGCCCACCAGACCCACCTGTAATCGCCAAAGTGAATCTCGGACCACTCACCAAACGTAAGTCCGGACTTTTTCGTGTTCTTTGCTGCTTCTGTGTTCTGAGTGGCAGAACCGTTTTGATTTTCAGCAACAAGAAACTTGTTCTCAGATAATTGATTTCCAGGTGGTGGCAGTTTTACATCGCTCTCCTGAGAATTCTGTGCCGATGGTGCATTTGCCGAATTTGGTGAATTTGGTGAATTGGCTAATTTTGTCAGCTCCTGGGCATTTACCGCAACGGGGCAAAAAGTGAGAAGACAGAGTAGTACGGTTAATTTACGAAACATGTGAAGCTCCTTTACGAACGTTTAGTTTTCGTGCACCTTGGACCAAAATGATGCAACTAACAATCATAAAATATCGTTTTGATCCAAAATGGTATAGCATCAAATTATGATTTATTATCGATGTCATCCGTTTGTTGATTTGATGGCGCTTTCAGTATATAAATCGCCTCTCTATTTACATGAGTAACCGTTTTATAAAGTTTTACCAGCAGAAAGCAAACTGCGGTTAAACGAAACCGCCATCCCGCCTTATAACTGAATATGAAATGGAGACAACACATGAAGCTAAAAGCCTATAAAAATTGGAGTATTTTTACTAAAATCATGAGTTTGTCGCTGCTGACCTGGGTCGTGATCGTGCTGGCCACAACATTGGTATTGATGCCGTTTGTCAATGGCCTTCTTTTGCAGGAAAAGCGTAATACCGTCAGCTATCTGGTGCAGAATGCGGTCAGTATATTGGCTTCATACCAAAAGCAGGTTGATGACGGATCACTCAGCAGGGAGGACGCTCAAAAACAGGCAGCGGGACGTATTGCCAGCATACGCTATGACGGAACCAACTATCTGTGGATCAATGACGTAAACGCTAAAATGGTTATGCATCCGATAAAGCCGGAGATGAACGGCACCGACCTGAGCAGCGTGAAAGACCCGAACGGAAAATTTTTATTCAAAGAGATGGTTGCTGTCTGCAAGGAAAAAGGAAAGGGCTTTGTCGATTATGCCTGGCCAAAGCCGGGCAGCAGTGAGGCAATCCCGAAAGTATCTTATGTCGAGCTGTACCAGCCGTGGGGCTGGGTGGTTGGAACTGGTATTTATATTGACGATGTAACCGCACATATGCACAAAATCCAGATCAGCTTCGGGATTGGTCTCCTTGCGTTGCTGATGGTTTGTATTGTCCTTGCCTGGGTGGTCACGGTCACTATTACCCGGCCTGTTGCGGCAGTCGTGCATGCCATTAAGGACATTGCCGAAGGAGACAGCGACTTGACGAAGCGCTTGCCGGTCTTGGGAGAGAATGAAATAGGAGCGTTGGGAGAATGTTTCAACATGTTTGTTGACAAGCTCCATGATGTAATAAAAAGCGCAACATCATCGGCAGTCAAGGTGACTATTGCCGCCAATCAGTTGCATGCGACTGCCGAGCATATTGCTGACGGTTCAGAAAATATTGTTGCTCAAAGCACAACCGTGGCTACAGCTGGTGAAGAAATGTCGGCAACATCGGGAGACATCGCGCAGAACTGCCAGTACGCTGCAGAAGGGGCTCAGCGGGCTTCGCTGTCTGCCCAGAATGGCGTAGCAGTGGTTGATAATACTATTGCCGTAATGCGGCAGATTGCGGAACAGGTACAGTCCTCAGCTAAAACCGTTGAGAGCCTCGGGACCCGTTCTGATCAGATCGGTGCAATTATTGGTACCATTGAAGATATCGCCGATCAGACAAATCTGCTGGCGTTAAACGCTGCCATAGAAGCGGCCCGAGCGGGAGAGCAAGGACGAGGTTTTGCTGTTGTCGCGGATGAAGTGCGCGCACTGGCAGAACGCACTACCCGTGCCACACGTGAGATTGGTGAAATGATCAAGGCAATCCAGAATGAAACCAAGGTGGCTGTCGATGCAATGGGAAAAGGCGTGAGACAGGTTGAGGCAGGATCATTAGAAGCTGCTAAATCAGGTGAGGCTTTGCAGGACATTATGGAGCAGATAAACGCAGTGGCAATGCAGGTCAGTCAGATTGCCACCGCTGCTGAGGAGCAAACCGCTACGACCAGTGAAATATCAAACAACATGCATCAGATTACCGCGATTGTTCAGACGACAGCGCACGGAGCGCAGGAATCTCTCGTGGCGTCAAGCCATATGAACGTCAATGCCGAGGAGTTGATGAATATTGTCAACAAATTCAGGATCAAAGAAGATGTGGCCCTTGTTCTCAACAAAGCGAAGAGCGCGCATCTTATATTTGTTGGCAAGATCAAGTCTCATTTGGATGGTTCCGCCCGTATTGACGCCAATTCCCTTCCGACCCATCTGACCTGTGCGTTTGGGAAATGGTATCAGGACAAAGGTAAGGAAAGCTGTGGACAGTTGAGTATGTTTCGTGAAATTGACGCGCCACATGCGAAAGTACATGATCTGGGTAAGCAGGCAATCAATGCCTTCAACGCCAATGACACGAAAAAGGCGTCAGAATTATGCGCACAAATGGTGTCTCATTCGGAAACGCTGCTTGGAATTCTTGATCAGCTGGCGGCGAACTGCACAGGCAGCCATTAAGTAAGGTCGTTCTGCGCTATGATGGATAATGATCGTTATAAGCTGATACTGGATGTCGCAACTGAAGGGTTTTGGGATTGGGACATGATCCTTGATCGGGCCTATCTGAGCCCGCGCTTTTGTGAGCTCATTGGCTACCCGGCAGAAGATACCCCGTTCAACAGTAATTTCTTTAAAAGCATTATTTTTCCTGATGACCAGGAGATGGTTTTCAAGGTATTGCAGGAATATCTGCACGGTTCGAGAACATCATCAAACCTTCAATATCGCATAATCACCGGAGATGGTGCGCCTCTCTGGGTTGAAGATCGCGGCAGAGTCGTCGCATTTGATGAGCCGGGCAGACCGTCTCGCATGGTCGGCATTATAATTGACATATCCGAACGTAAAAGGATGGAGCAGGAAAGTCTTGTCCTCCGAGAGAGTCTTCAGGGGCAGGTGGAGCAGCGCGCACAGGAATTAGTCCGCATCAACAGCCAACTGGTGCAGGAAATTGCCGAACGGACACGGGCTGAAGAGGCTCAGCAGCAGATGCATGTACTGCTGTTCACCCTGGCAGAACAGGTACCGGGCGTCCTTTTTCAGACCATTATTACTCCGGACGGCCACATTTCAACCCCCTACTCCAGCGAAAAACTTCATGATATATACGAAGTTTCCCCGGACGAAATTCGTGAAAATATCAACGCGATCTCTGATCGCTTCCATCCGGAAGACCGCCAGAGAATTTTTGACAGCATCTCTGACACCACATCACATATGACCCGGTGGGAATGCGAATACCGGGTGAACCTGCCGCGACAGGGGCTGAAGTGGCTCTTTGGCACTGCCGAACCGCAATTATTAGGAGATGGCTCCATAGCGTTATATGGAATCATCATGGACATTACCGAGCGCAAGTTTATTGAGGAATCTCTCAAAAGCAGCGAGGAGCAGTTCATCCAGGCCTTCAACAAGAGCCCGCTGCTTATGGCGATCAGTACCCTTGATGATGGACTCTACCTGGAAGTAAATGACCTTTTTCTGGAGACTCTCGGATTGCAGAGGGAAAATGTCATCGGATCCAGATCACAAGACCTGAATATCTTTGCCGATCCGGGACAGAGAGACATAGTTATAAAAATTGTGAAACAACGAGGGTATGTTATAAATTATGAGTTGATGGTGAGAAAAGCAGATGGCGGTCTCTTAAGCGGTCTGTTCTCTGCCCAGATCATTTCGCTTCAACATCAGCAGTGCCTGTTGACGACTTTTTTGGATATATCAGACCGCAAGCGTTTTGAAATGGCTCTGATAAATAGTGAAGAGCGCTACCGGCGGCTGTTTGAAATGGAATCGGACAGTGTTGTCATGATTGATATTGAAAGCGGTAAGTTTATAGACGTCAACAGCGCTGCCATCAAGATGTATGGCTACTCCAGAGAAGAGTTCCTGCAGTTACGGCATGTTGATTTGTCAGCAGAACCGGAAGAGACCATCGAATTCATCAACAGCAAGGGTTCAGCAGTTCCCCTGCGCTGGCACAAAAATAAAATGGGTATGATATTCCCGGTCGAAATTGCCGGTAGTTATTTCGAGTATCAGGGGCGTGAAGTTAATGTTGCCGCCGTTCGGGATATTTCCGAGCGGGTGCGCACCGAAGAGCGTCTGGTTGAGCTTAATAAAAACCTTCAGGCGTTAAGCGAGCACGCCCAGAAGGTGCAGGAAAACGAGCGCCTGGCAATTGCCCGCGACATTCATGACGACCTCGGACAAAACCTTACCGTCCTGAAACTGGACCTGGAGTGGATCGAAAACCGGATCCTGGGCAATAGTGTTGAATTTTCCGAGCGCATATGTGAAATGCGTGACAGCATCGAGAAACTCACCGCAAGTGTGCACCAGATTGCCGGCAACCTGCGTCCGCCTCTCCTTGATAATATGGGGCTCGTGGCTGCCATTGAATGGCAGGCGGATGAATTCAGGAGGCGGAACGGCATTGAATGCTATCTGCTGCTGAATGAGGACGTTGACCTGATACATCAGAATATCGCCACATCGGTAATGCGCATTATTCAGGAAGCTTTCACCAACGTGGTGCGTCATGCCCGGGCGACGGAGGTCAGCCTTTCACTGTGCATTACCAATGGGATTCTGATACTGGAAATTTCTGACAACGGCTGCGGGATTACGTCAGAGCAGATACATTCGCCATACTCCTATGGCTTGATGGGGATGCAAGAACGGGTCAGGATCTGCCATGGAGAGCTGAAAATTCAGGAAACACCGGGTCACGGGACCTCGCTGTATATAACAATACCGCTGGAAAGTGGAGAGCAGAGCGCATGAAAAACATATTGATAGTTGAAGACCACATCATCGTCAGGCAAGGGGTCATCCGGGTCCTGCATGACATAATGGAACAGGTATTGTTGTTTGATGAGGCGTCCGACGGGCAACAGGCGATCAAGATGGTCAACGCCAAAAAGTATGATCTCGTTCTGCTTGATCTGTCCCTGCCCGACCAGAATGGTCTTGATGTCCTCAAACAGCTGCATCAGCAATTTCCGCAGCTGCCGATAATCATATTAAGTACCTATCCCGAAGAACAGTATGCGGTGCGGTCGTTGCGGGCGGGAGCCGTTGGATATGTCAACAAAGGGTGTCCGACCGGTGTGCTGAAAGAAACCATCGAAAAGGCGCTGGAAGGTAAAAAATATGTGACTTCTCTCCAGGCGGATCTTCTTCTGGAAGCAATCGGCGACCACAAAAGTGATTTGCCATTACACAATTTCCTGTCTGACCGCGAACTTCAATTTACCTGCATGGTCTCCTCCGGGAAAACGTTAACGCAAATAGCACAAGAACTGGGCATCAGCGTTAAAACCGTCAGTACGTATCGAACACGGGTGCTGGAGAAGCTCCACCTGAAAACAAATGCAGAATTATTTAATTATTGCATTCAAAACAAACTTACCATGTAGGAATTTTCCTACAATATTCCGCTCAGCTTTCCTACCCAATTAGTTGTTTCTTCTGATTTACAACAAAATAAAATCAAGCCATACATGAGAGCAGTCAATTGCGCGCAGCATACGGAGTCAACCACTGGGCAACCAAATCAGCGATAATCGCAACTGGTTTCGGTTCCTGGAGAGCATTTTGATATGGAGATGATATGCCGTTTATGGAATGGAACTCAAGCTTTGAGCTTGGGATTCATGAATTTGATGAACACCACAAACATCTGGTGTACCTGCTTAACCTGACTCATGATGCAATAACATGCGGCGCTGAACATGATGAATTAGGCGCAGTCATAGATGAATTGGTGGAGTACGCCGCCTATCACTTCTCAGCCGAAGAAGGCTGGATGGCGGATAATAGATACCCCGGCCTGCCGGAACATATTGGCGAGCACACAAGATTTACCCGCTGGATTATAAAGGTTCAGGATGATTTTCATAATGGCAAAGCCTGGGTTGCCCAAGAGGTGCTGACCTTTCTCAACAGGTGGCTGACAGACCATATTCTGAGGACTGACGCCAAGTATGGCCGTTTTACGAATGACGTTGTATTGGTCATGTGTGACATGGCTGCTGATACAACATTTGTGGCGTGAATTAACAAAGAGGAGCTGCGGTATAAAGCTCTCACAGGGAAGAATCAAATGAATGAAAGAAAGCCTGCACATGAACGTAAGTCAGAGATAATAAGTCTGCGCATTACCGCTGAGGAGAAGGATGCTTTGGAGGAGTTGGCAAGAACTGCGCGCATGAAAGTGCCAAATCTGATCCGGCATCTGCTGGGTAGGGAGTTCCATAAGTCCGGAGCGTAGCGGTCGGAGTTATTGGGGTTTGTCTTATGCATACCTTATATGCGGTTATGAACGTATCATATCAGATGTGCTATTAATGCTCCCGTTTTCTTTTGAACAAAGTTGCTGATTAATTACAGACACTTACAAGTATCATAAACTTGGCATCAGATCTGCAATAAGAAAATCATCGCTTCAAATAAAATTTCAAGGAGTTCCAAAATGAAAAAAGTTCTTTCCACACTCGTAGCTGCAATCGTTGCTCTGTCCTTCTCTGCTGTTGTTTTCGCTGCTGATGCTGCACCTGCTGCTGCTCCTGCTGCTGAAGCAAAACCTGCTGTAGAGAAAAAAGAAGCTCCTAAAAAAGCAAAAAAAGCAAAAAAAGCAAAAAAAGCTGCTAAAGCAGAGAAAAAAGAAGCAGCAGCTCCTGCTGCTGAGGCCGCTCCTGCTGCAAAGTAATTTGCCTGCAGTAGTTTGACTGAAAAAGGCCGTCTCTCACGAGATGGCCTTTTTTTATTGGTCGTCAGTACATTTTTGTTTTGTTTGCGGTGCCAACTGGCCCGTGATACAGTTAACCCCTTTTTTCTATGAAAGGAGCCACATCATGTTGAATGTTGCCATCGTCGGAGCCAGCGGGTACACCGGGCTGGAACTGATCCGTATTCTTCATTGTCATCCGGAGGTTACGGTTACCTGCCTGACTTCCGAACAAAGTGCCGGGAAGCGCATATCCGAGGTGTTCCCGACGCTCAGGACACGGTGTGACGTTGTACTGGAAAATCTTGAACCGGTACGGGTTGCTGAAAAGGCGGATATTATTTTTACCGCATTGCCCCATAAGGCGGCGATGGAGGTCGTGCCGACCTTTCTTAAGTAGGGAAAAAGGTTATAGACCTGTCGGCGGATTACCGGCTTTCCGATCCGGCGGTGTATGGGCAGTGGTATGAACCGCACCTTAACCCGGCCAACCTGAAAAAAGCGGTTTACGGTTTGCCGGAAATCAGGCGCGCCAAAATTAAAGGTGCCAAGCTGGTAGCCAACCCCGGCTGCTATCCGACCAGCATAATTCTTGCGTTGGCACCGCTTCTGAAAAAAGGGCTTATCGACCTGTCGAGCATTATAGCCGATTCCGCTTCGGGTGTTACCGGGGCCGGACGGGCTGCCAAGGTTGACAGCCTGTACTGTGAAGTGAATGAGGGGTACAAGGCATACGGAGTCGGTGGTGTCCACCGGCATACCCCCGAGATTGAACAGGAACTCTCGCTTTTGGCCGGCACCTCGCTGAAAGTCACGTTTTCTCCGCATCTGGTGCCGATGGACCGGGGTATCCTCTCAACGATCTATGCGACTCCCAAAAAGCAGATTACTACTGAAGCAATCGGTACACTGTATCGTGAATTCTACGACGGCGAGCCGTTTGTGCGGGTTCTTGGCAAGGGAAATCTTCCTTCAACCGCGTTCGTGCGCGGTTCCAACTTCTGTGATATCGCCCCGTTGGTGGATGAACGTACCGGACGTATCATACTCGTCTCGGCAATAGACAACCTGGTAAAAGGTGCTTCCGGTCAGGCGGTACAGAATATGAATCTGGTATGCGGATTTCCGGAAACGATGGGACTTGACGGGTTGGCACTATTCCCCTGATGCCATTCATCCCGACGACAGGAGAAGAAGCCCGCAAGCGGGGCTGGCCAGAGCTGGATATCATTTTCGTCAGTGGTGATGCCTATATCGATCATCCGGCTTTCGGGGTGCCGCTGCTGGCCCGCTGGCTTGAGCATCACGGGTTCCGGGTCGGCATAATTGCCCAGCCCGACTGGCGATCGAAAGAGCCCTTCATGGTGCTCGGGCGTCCTCGTTTGTTTTTTGCTGTCTCGGCCGGTGCCATGGACTCAATGGTTGCCCACTATACGCCGGCCCGCAAGTTGCGCCACGATGATGCCTATACGCCGGGCAACCGCCATGGGGCCCGGCCGAACCGGGCCACCATGATATATACCTCCCGTCTGAAAGAAGCGTATAAGGATGTGCCGGTAGTGATCGGAGGGATTGAGGCGTCACTACGCCGCTTTGCCCATTACGATTTTTGGGAAAACAAGGTGCGCCGCTCTATTCTTCTTGACGCCAAGGCAGATCTGCTGATCTACGGCATGGCAGAACGTGCGATTCTTGAAGTGGCTCAGAGAACCAGAGATGGCGAACCGCTACGGGAAATTCATGACGTACGCGGTTCCGCATATATCGGGAGTGATTCTGTGCACGAAGCGCATATTACGCTGCCGAGTTATGAAGAATCGGTATCTTCCAAAGAAAAATTTGCGGAAGCATTTCGACTCGCATATCTGCAACAGAACCCCTGGTCAGCCAGAACCGTTGTGCAACAGCATGGCAATCGGCTGCTGACCTGCAATCCTCCTGCTCTGCCGCTTTCGGAAGCGGAAATGGACGCAGTCTACGCCCTGCCGTTTGAAAAGAGCCCGCATCCGTTATACCTTGAGACAATCCCGGCCTGGGAGCAGATCAAAACCTCCATCACCAGCCACAGAGGCTGTTTCGGCGGGTGCGCTTTTTGCGCCATTACCATGCACCAGGGCAAAACGATACAATCGCGCAGCAAAAGCTCTGTTCTTGCCGAAATCACGTCACTGGCGCGTAAAAGCTGGTTTCGCGGCACTGTCAGCGATATCGGCGGACCCACTGCCAACATGTACGGTCTGAGGTGCGGCAATACAGACGCGATGGAAAAATGTCAGCGGGAAAGCTGTCTTTTTCCCCATATCTGTAAAAACCTTCACACCGGCGATGCCGCAGCGACAGCGCTGTTGCAGGCGGCCCGTTCTATACCGGGAGTGCGTCATACGGCTGTTTCGTCCGGGGTGCGCTACGATCTACTGGAAAAACAGCAGGGGTATTTTCGCGAACTGATCGGGCATCAGGTCAGCGGGCTGCTCAAAATTGCTCCGGAACATCTGGTGGATCAGGTGACCGATATCATGCGCAAACCGGGTAAAAAATCTTTTGAGGTGTTTTGTGCCCGGTTCCATGAGGAGAGCCAGCGGGCCGGCAAGCGTCAGCATATCGTACCATACCTTATTTCAGGACATCCCGGATGTACGTTGAATGATATGTTGGAGCTGGCGTTAATCCTTAAAAGAATGAATATACAGGTTGAGCAGGTGCAGGACTTTACCCCTACACCCGGTACCATTGCCACCTGCATGTTTCATAGCGGCATTGATCCGATGAGCGGCAAGCGGGTGTACTCAGCGGTCAGTGACCGTGAAAAGGGGCTGCAAAAAGCACTGCTGTTGTGGCATCAGCCGACGGAGCGGGCCAAGATACTGGAGGCGCTGAAGGAGTTGGGCCGGGAGGGTGATGCGAGGCTGCTGTGGGACAGTGGGCCCGAGAACCTCCGGAAGACACCGGTACCGCACAAAAAAACGGTCACAAAAAAAGCCCGCTGAAATCAGCGGGCTTTAGGTATTCTACAAAGTGCAGAGCAGCTTACTTCTTAACTACGTTTGCAGCCTGAAGGCCTTTAGGGCCCTGGGTGATTTCAAATGTTACTGCATCGCCTTCTGCAAGTGATTTGAAGCCGTCGCCGGTAATTGCGGAGAAATGTACGAAAACATCTTCGCCACCTTCCTGCTCGATGAAACCAAAACCTTTTGTGTCGTTAAACCATTTCACTTTTCCTTGTGCCATTTCCTGCCTCCTTTTTTGTCCGGTCGTGCGCCGGAGCGTTTGGTTACCGCTTAAGTTTCTGGAGTCTGATGCAGGAAAAGCGCAAAGCCTGGTCAAACACGTGCTACTTGCAACGTTCTGCAAAAACTTCCGAAACTGCGTGCCCGAGTCGTTTATCACAGCACTGAAGCGGGTGTCAAGACAATTTACACGTATTATGGTGCCTTTAATTCTTCACTTTTGCTCTGCAGTTTTTTTACCAGCTTGTCATAGCTGCCGGAAGTGATAATTTTGTTGAACTGGCTCCGGTAATTTGACACCAGGCTGACCCCTTCTATAATCACATCATATACCATCCATTTGCCGTTTTGGTTGAAGAGTCGGTAATCAAGAGTGAACTCATCTCTGGCTGCGGTGACGACCTTTGATTTGATCTCTGCATACTCTCCATCAACGGTATCCTTGATGTAGACGATCTTTTCGTTGTTGTATGATTCGATCTTCCCAGCATACGAATTTTCAAGCAGCGTGGCAAAAAGTTCAGTAAATTGTTTTTTCTCGGCAGCTGACCGATTATTCCAATGTTTTCCGAGTGATCGTTTGGCCATTTCCGAGTAGTCAAAAATATTGCTGATGGCCTTTTTGAGAGCCTGACGCCGCTTTACCTCATTTTTTTTCATTTCCTTATCGGCGACGATATGGACAACATCATCAACGGTCTTTTTTACCTCATCAAACGGAGTTGCCCAGGCAACCGAAGCCATTACCAGTGATGCTGTTATTGTCAGTAAAAATCGTTTCAACATGCAAAACCCTCCCGGTTATTTATCGTGGATGTGAGATGTGTTGTTTGTAGCGTATTCAAGATTGGCTTCAGCAATACGATAATTATAGACCGACCTGAAAAAGTCGGATCTCATACTTGAATATGCCTGCAGCGCCTCAAAAATGTCCTTCGCCGGTCCCATGCCGAAGTCAAAGTTGGCAACTGCGGTGACCGCCCATTTTTTAGCGTTCAGGTAGGCGGTGCGGGTTGCCTGGGCACTTTTTTTGCCCTCAACCATATCCAGATAATATTTCTCCACCTGAAGTGGAATATTGGCATCGGCATACTCTTTGGTACTGAGCAACCGGTTATACTGGGCGCGTTCTGCGGCTACTTTAGCTCCGGTTATGCCAAAATCCAGTTTCCAGCGTGCTCCGAGGGCAACGCCGCCATTCATATGGTTGAACTGGTCGGTAATGTACGGATTTCGAATACGATCCCGGTCATCCGAATACGCCCAGGAAAAAAGTCCACCAAGAAATATATCGGGATAATAATTCGCTTTGGCGGCTTCAATCAGTGCGGTGCGCGCCTTAAGCCCTTCGTCAATCTGACGCATTTCCGGACGTTTACGACGGGCCTGCTCAATATACACTTCAACGGGAGATATTTCGGCATCGATGACCGTGAGACGGTCAATGCCGATTTCCAGAGGTGCGTCAACCGGCAGATTCATGCGCGCACGCAGAGCGGCAAGGGCAAGAGCTTCGCCTTTCTTTGCCTCTTCAAGATACTTGGTCGCCATTCCTGAAAACGCGTCAAGTTTATAGAGGTCCATCTGATCGACGGTTTCAGAACCCTGATCCATCAACTTCTGGGCTTTTTCGCGCGCCCTGATCAGAATATCCTCAACCTCCAGCACCAGCTCTTTCATTTCACGGGCCAGTAGCAGTCCGTTATAGTATTCGTGCACTTTAAGAACAATTTCGTTGGTGCGCTGCTCCTTGCGGGAGCGGTCAACTTCAATGCCGTGGGTGGCGGCGGTCATGTTTTCGGAAATCTTGCCAAATGTATAGAGCGGTTGAATAACCGTGGCATCGGCACTGGTAAACCAGGTAAGCGAGTTGGTGCTGAACAGCATCTCATTGGTTTTTATCTGCGGTACGATTGCGTCCTGACGTGCTACCGGTGCCGGTCCGACCAGCGTTGTTACCTGCAACTGCGGAAACCGGTATGATTTAGCCTCGTCCAGCTTGCTGGTTGCCAGAGCGATATCACTCTGGGCCTCTCCCAGTTCCGGAGCCGCTTTTAGTGCCATCCGGATGCAGTCATCCAGATTCAGAGCGGTCGGGGTGGGCGGGTTCTCGGCAGCGAAACCGGATGCGGCGCCGGAAAACAGCGCACAGACAGCAACACAGGTACACAAGAATGATTTCATCGGATGTTCCTCGATATGCAGGCTATTCAACCTTGCCGTGGATAAATTTGCTTACCAGTTCTTCAATGTCGATGGCTGATTCAGTCTCCCGGATTGAATCATTGTTCTTCAGCATTTTATCGGAACCGCCGGGACGGAGCATGATGAACTTGTCGCCGATAATTCCGCTGGTGCGCACTGAAGCAATGACATCGTCGGTGATCTTTACGCCTGTTTTAATTTTAAGATAGGCCATCGCCCGGTCACCACTTTTGGCGTCAAGCGCTATCCTGTCAACTTTGCCGACTTCAACACCGGCAATTTCGACCCGCGCGCCCGGTTTGAGGCCGGAAACCGAGTCAAACCCGGCAACCACGGAATAAAAATCTCCGCCGCCGATAATCTCCATCTTGCCGAGCTTTATTGACACATACCCAAGACAGAGGATGCCGATCAGCATAAAAGTGCCAACCATCATTTCCAGTTTTACCATGTTCATACCGAACCTCGTTGTACATGCATTGGTGCTGACCTATATCATCCGGATCGGGCCATCAAGGCTGCCGGTGATGAATTGTCTGATCGCCGGATCGGCGGAATGTATTATTTCATCCGGCGTACCATGCTGCAGGATTTTGCCGCGAAACAGCATGGCGACGTTCTGGGCCACGTCGAATATTTCCGGAATCTCGTGGGAAACAATCACTGCGGTAAAACCGAACTTGGCGTGGGTATCCTTGATGAGCTGATGAATCGCCCGTTTTATGATCGGATCAAGGCCGGTCGTCGGTTCATCAAATAGGATGATCTTCGGATCGAGCACCACCGCCCGGGCCAGGCCGACCCGCTTTTTCATGCCGCCGGACAGTTCATCCGGGAATTTATTCTCGATGTTTTTCAGCCCGACATCTTCAAGCGCCGAGAGAACTTTGCTGCGAATTTCCTCTTTAGACAGAGAGGTTTTCTCCTCAAGAGGAAACGCTACATTTTCAAAAACCGTCATTGAATCGAACAGCGCCACGTTCTGGAACAGCATGCCGAACTTATTACGGATCCGGTTCAACTCGGAAAGCCGGAGATTGAGTATGCTTTCGCCATCAACTTCAACCGCACCGCTGTCCGGCTGCAACAGGCCGATCAGGTGCTTCAGCAGGACGCTTTTGCCTTCGCCGCTCGGGCCGATGATAGCGGTAATCTTGCCGTCAGGTATGTCGAGATCAAGCCCGTCAAGGACTTTCTGGCTGCCGAATGACTTATGAATATTGCGCATTGTGATCATATCAGAGCAGCACCGAAGTAAGGAAATAGTCCCATACGAGTATGATGACCGATGTCAGCACCACCGACTCGGTGGTTGCTTTTGAAACGCCTTCGGCACCATGTCCGGCATAATAGCCTTTATAACAGCCGATCCAGGCGATGATTATACCGAAAGAAAACGATTTCACGAACCCGGAATAGACATCGCGCCAGACAACCGCCTTTTCCATTTCGTAGAAGTAGGCGCCCGGATTTACTCCCAGCAGCTTTACGCCGACCAGCCAGCCGCCGTAGATGCCGATCACATCAAAAATAGCGCACAGGAGCGGGAGGGAAATCATCGCCGCGATGAATTTCGGTGTGACAAGGTACTTGAAGGGATCCAGTGCCATGGTTTCCAGTGCATCAATCTGCTCGGTGATGCGCATGATGCCTATTTCCGCTGTAATGGCGCTGCCGGCGCGACCGGTCACCATCAGGGCTGCCAGTACCGGCCCCAGCTCACGGATGAGTGAAAGCGCCACCGCCGTGCCGAGCATCCCTTCGGAGCCGAACTTGGTCAGCGTGTAAAACCCTTGCAGGCCGAGCACCATACCGGTAAATGCGGCGGTCAGCACGATTACAAACAGCGACTTCGTGCCGATGAAGCGGATCTGTTTGAGAACATGCACCAGACTGCCCGGCCGGCGGACGATCATATAGAACGAATAGAGCATGAACCACCCCAACCGTCCCATGTCCCGCAGAATCCCAATAGTTATATGTCCGAGTGCCTGAACCACGCGAGTCCTTTAGTACTGAAAATGGAAAAAATATACATCAACGTACTGAAAAAGCAAGGAGATGTTCCCATACAACGTTCTAAACCGGATCACTCCGTATCGCCACCGCCCAGAACCTTGTACATGGTGACCAGACTGGTCAGCAGGGTAAAGCGGGTGCCGATAAGGTTTTGCTGTGCCGCGTAAAGGGATCGCTGCGAGTCGAGAACGTTCAAATGACTGTCAACCCCCTTCTCAAAACGGGCCAGGGAAAGTCGATAGCGTTCAGCTGTGGCATCGGTGAGCGATTTCTGGGCAGCCAACTGCTCATCAATGGTGCCGCGCTGCGCCAGGGCGTCAGCTACTTCGCGAAAAGCGGTCTGGATCGCCTTTTCGTACTGGGCAACGGCGATATCGCGATCCACTTCCGCCACTTTCAGGTTGGCTTTATTGGTGCCGCCATCAAAGATCGGCAGAGATACGCTCGGAGCAACGTTCCAGGCAAATGCGCCGGATTTAAAGAGCCCTGACAATTCACTGCTGCTGAAGCCGACTGATGACACCAGCGTGATTTTGGGAAAATAGGCAGCCCGGGCAGCCCCAATATTGGCGTTAGCCCCTTTGAGTAGCTCCTCGGCCTGGAGGATGTCGGGACGGCGGAGCAACACATCGGACGGCAAGCCGGGGGAGACATCCTTCACGGCGGTAACGGACTCGGAAAGGGCGTTTGGCAAGAGATCTGCCGGAACCGGAGAGCCGACCAGCAGCGTAAGAGCATTTTCGTCCTGTGCCACCAGAGTTGCGAACCGGGCGATATCGACTCGCGCGGAATCGACGGTTGACCGGGCCTGCTGCAGGTCGAGGGCGGATGATACACCGGCGTCAAAGCGGCGTGAAATCAGTTGATACGATTCCTGCTGACTCACCAGGGTGTCTTTGGCTAATTTCAACCGCTCCCTGTCGGCTGCCAGGGTCAGGTAGCCGGTGGCGATCTGGGAAACCAGCGATATTTGCGTGCTGCGCCGTGCCTGGTCACTTGCCAGGTACTGCTCCAGCGCCTGATCCTTCAAGCTCCGGACACGGCCAAACAGATCCAGTTCATAGGAAAGGAGTCCGGCACCAATATTGTACTGATCAACCGTTACCGCTTTGCCGCTGGAGGAAAGATCCTGAGGGATCGAAATGGCCCCGGTATTAGGGGTGACCGGAGCCTTTGCCCGGAGAAGAGTGGAGTATCCCGGGAGCAAGAAAATGCTCAGAATGGTGAGTAATCTCCGGAGGCGCATCGGCAGGGCCAATACCATTGTCTGAGATGGATCAATGCGCAACCCCCGGATTGTTTTTTCAGGGAAGTCTTTTCACGGCCCCATGCGGGGAGTGATGAAGGAATTCCATTGCCCGCACCCATGCTCTTCCCCCTTAATGCGCCCATGAATCATTCATGGGGAGTTCTTTTTGATTGGGATGGGGTCGTCATCGACTCTTCGGCCCAGCATGAACGCTCTTGGGAGCTCCTTGCAGCCGAGCGTGTCCTCTCACTCCCCGAAGGGCATTTCAAGGCGGGATTTGGGAAAAAGAACCAGGAGATTATTCCCAATCTTCTGCGCTGGGCGATCGATCCCGTGGAGATCGCGCGCCTTGGGGACCGCAAAGAGGAGCTCTATCGTGAGCTCGTAAGGGCGCAGGGAGTATGCGTCCTGCCAGGTGCCTGCGAGTTGCTCGCAGCCCTGAAGGATGCCGGCCTGCGGCGCTCGGTCGGCTCGTCCACTCCCCGGTCAAACTTGGATGCCATTTTTGCAGCCACTGGGCTGGATGCTTTTTTCGACGCAGTCGTATGCGGCGATGACGTCCAGCAGGGGAAGCCGGCTCCCGATGTTTTCCTCCTTGCCGCCGAGCGGCTTGGATTAGCTCCTGCGGAATGCATGGTGATTGAGGATGCCCATGTCGGCATTGAGGCGGCACACCGTGCCGGCATGCGCGTGCTCGCCGTCGCCACGACCCACCCGCTGGAAGAGCTTACCGATGCCGACGCCGCCGTCTCCTCGCTGGCTGAGGTGACGCCCGGATTTTTGAAGCAGGTTTCGCTTTCTTGACGGCTTCTTAGAGATCGGTGATCGGCTTGTATTTGGGCACGAGGGCCTTCATGACTCCCCATGCTATCAGGTAGCTGAGCGCGCAGAGGACGAACATGAAAAAATAGGCCGTCTGGGGGGTCGCCTTGAAAGCATCGGTGAGCCCGCCAGCCAGCAGCTGCACGATCACTCCCCCGAGC
>Ga0118677_10008099_pt1 | contig 17006 bp, 10 predicted proteins | sample AliMusrvi5mmetaG_FD_86154 | JGI IMG/M metagenome (GOLD analysis project Ga0118677, IMG submission 86154) | reverse complement strand
GGCCTTTATTTCTGATTTGTTATTTAACTGAATGAATATTACACATGAAGATTGCTCTTGCACAAGTTAATTACCTCATCGGAGATTTTGAAGGGAACAGCCAAAAAATTATAGATTGCATCCGGAAGGCAAAACTTAAACATACCGATCTGGTTGTCTTTTCCGAATTATCGGTTTGTGGTTATCCTCCCCGTGACTTTCTTGAATTTGATGATTTTATTTTGCGTTGCAACACGCAGATAGACATTATTGCTTCCGAATGTAAAGATATTGCTGCAATTATTGGAGCTCCTTCTGTCAATCATGCACATAAAGGGAAACCATTATTCAACTCTGCCTATTTTCTGGAACAAGGAAAGATAAAAGCAGTGGTGCATAAAAGCTTGCTGCCCAATTATGATATTTTTGATGAATACCGTTATTTTGAACCCAACAGGTCATTCAATACTATTGAATTTCAAGGTGTAAAAATTGCATTGACAATATGTGAAGACCTCTGGAATATCAGTGACGACCCTCTATACATCATTTCACCTATGGATGAGTTGATTCCATTCCATCCGGATTTGATGATAAATATTGCTGCCTCTCCTTTTAACTATAATCAACTTGTAGAAAGGCAGGAGATCATGGTGAGGAATACTGTCAAATATAAAATCCCTTTGGTATATGTGAATCATGTTGGCGCCCAGACAGAATTACTGTTTGATGGTGGTTCTATGGTTGTGGATGCAAAGGGAAAAGTAAGGGAACAATGTGCTTTCTTTGAAGAGGATTTGCGTTTTGTAGATTTATCTCGGCTTACTTCACTTTCTGTCAAAGCACCTCAGGAAACTCACGATAAGATTTCATTGATTCATGATGCCCTTGTAATGGGGATCAGGGATTACTTTAAGAAATTGAATTTTCCTAAAGCCATACTTGGTCTATCCGGTGGAATAGATTCTGCAGTGACATTGGCTCTTGCGGCTGAAGCCCTTGGGAAAGAAAATGTACGTCCTGTATTGTTGCCTTCCCGGTATTCATCTGATCATTCTATCTCAGACGCGATAGCATTGGCTGAGAATATTGGTTGTCATTATGACCAGATTCCAATAGACAAAGCCTTTACTGCTTTTGAAGAATCACTGAAACCTGTTTTTGAAAACATTCCTTTTGGTCTGGCTGAAGAAAATCTTCAGGCCCGTACCCGTGCAGTGTTGTTGATGGGAATGGCCAATAAACTTGGATATATCCTGCTCAATACTTCCAACAAGAGTGAAGCTGCAGTTGGTTATGGTACTTTATATGGAGACATGTGCGGAGGTATTTCTGTTTTGGGCGATGTCTATAAGACAGATGTGTTCAAACTGGCACATTTTATTAATCGGAACAAAGAAATCATCCCCATAAATTCTATCACCAAGCCACCTTCAGCTGAATTGAGACCCGATCAGAAAGACTCAGATTCTTTGCCTGATTATGATCTGCTGGATCAGATATTGTTCCTGTATATCGAACAACGACAGGGACCATCTGATATCATCAAACTTGGTTTTGAAGCAGCAACGGTAAACCGGGTTTTGAAGATGGTAAATAGTAATGAATGGAAACGTCAACAAACTCCACCGATATTGCGTGTATCCTATAAAGCCTTTGGATCGGGGAGAAGAATGCCTATAGTAGCAAGATATTTATTGTAAATTTTATAAGTATGAGTGATCATTATTCGGCCAATCCTGGTCGGTATAAAGCGATGTCATATCGTCGTGCAGGAAAAAGTGGAGTGCTGTTGCCTTCTTTATCTTTGGGTTTATGGCATAATTTCGGAAATGTAGACCGTTATGACAACTCACGTCAAATGGTTCTAACGGCATTCGACAATGGCATCTGTCATATGGATCTGGCTAATAATTATGGTCCTCCTTCAGGTTCTGCCGAAGAAACATTTGGACGGATCTACCAACAGGATCTTTTGCCCTATCGTGATGAACTTTTTATCTCGACAAAGGCAGGACATGAAATGTGGCCCGGTCCTTATGGCGATTTTGGTTCCAGAAAAAGTTTGCTGGCCAGTCTGGATCAGAGTCTGAAAAGAATGAAGCTGGAATATGTGGACATCTTTTATTCTCACCGTTATGATCCAAATACCCCAATCGAAGAAACTGTAGGAGCCTTGGTACACGCTGTAAGTTCAGGAAAAGCGCTTTATGCAGGTATTTCAAAATATCCGGTAGAGGTTGCTGCTAAAGCATTTGCATTATTGCGTGAAGCAGGTGTTCCTTGCTTATTGGATCAGGTAAGATACTCTATGTTGTTGAGAGATCCTGAAAACGGACTCTTTGATTTACATCGCAAAGAAGGCGTAGGATGTATTTCATTCTCTCCCCTGGCTCAGGGAGTGCTGACCGAAAAATATTTACATGGAATTCCTGAAGAATCCAGAGCTGCTAAAGATAATGGTTTTCTGAAGGTAAACCAGGTATTGCCATTGATAGAGAAGATTCAAAAGTTGCATGACATTGCTGTCGGACGTGGTCAGACTTTAGCTCAGATGGCTATTGCCTGGCAGTTGACAGATGATAGGATTACCACAGTTCTCATTGGCGCCAGCAGCCCGGGTCAGATAATTGAAAATTTGAAGGCTTTGAATAATACTTCCTTCACTGAGGAAGAACTTCAAAAGATCAATAAGATTTTAATTGAACCACCTTTTTGGACGTTCTAATTTTAAACAAATAAAAAAACCGGACTGGCTAGCCCGGTTTTTTTATTTGTTAATTGTGTTTAATTATTTTAAAAGCTTTAATGCTTCTTCAACAACATGTGCTGCAGTGAATCCTAATTTCTCATCCAATACTTCAGCAGGTGCTGAGTATCCAAAATGATCAAGACCAACTACTACACCTGAACAACCAACTACTCCCTGAAGGACTGATGGTAATCCTGCTGTAAGACCCAGTACAGGAATTCCTGCCGGAATCAAAGCATTGCGTTCAGCCAAAGTCTGATCCAAGAATAAACCTAAAGAGATAACAGAAATAATCCTTGTTTTGATTCCTTTGTCTTTCTCCAGTAGTTCAGCTCCGGCAACAAGTGTTGCAACTTCTGAACCGTTGGCTACCATGATAAGATCAGGCTGTCCTGCTGAATCCTTAACAATATATCCACCTTTCACTGATTGTAAAGCATCGGTATAACGGTTTCCTGAAGTTGAAGGAAGATCAGCAATATTCTGACGTGATAACAACAATGCTGTTGGAGTCTTTGTGTTTTCCATTGCCATTTTCCAGGCAACTGAAGTCTCAGCTGCATCACCCGGACGCAAAACCAATACACTATGACCACCAGAATGGTTTTTCAGTTGTTCCATTAACCTGATCTGTGCTTCATGCTCTACAGGCTGATGGGTTGGTCCATCTTCTCCTACGCGGAATGAGTCATGTGTCCAGATATATCTTACAGGAATTTCCATCAAGGCTGCAATTCTTACTGCTGGTTTCATGTAATCACTGAATACAAAGAAAGTAGCACAGGCAACGATGATACCACCATGAAGTGCTAAACCGTTTGCAACAGCTGCCATGGTTAATTCAGAAACACCTGCTTGTAAAAATGTTCCCGTGAAATCATTCTTAGCAAAAGCTTTAGTATGTTTCAGGAATTCATCCGTCTTATCACTGTTGGATAAGTCAGCTGAAATAACAACCATGTTTGGAATTTGCTTTGCATAAACAGACAAAACATTTCCGGAAGCCTGACGGGTTGAAGTATTCTTCTTGTGCTCAATAGCTGAATAATCAATTGCCGGTGCATCACCAGTCAGATAAGAAGCTAATTTAGCTGCCAGTTCAGGGTTTTCTGCTGCCCATTGAACTTGCTTGGCCTTGAGTCTTGCTGCTTCAGCGATCTTGGCTTTTGCAGCTTCAGCATAAACACTCTTTACGTCATCAAAGAATTCGAAAGGAGCATCAGGATTGCCACCAAGATTAAGAAGGGTGTTCTTGATAGAAGCACCGGCCTTACTTAATGGTTGACCATGTGTTGAAACCTGGTTTTCAAATGAGTTACCTTCAGCATTCAAAGCACCTTTACCCATTACAGTTTTACCAATGATCAAAGTTGGTCTTTCCTGTTCAGCATGAGCTGCTTTCAAAGCTTTACGAATCTGTGGAATATCATTGCCATCGATTGTCATTACATTCCAACCCCATGCCTTGTACTTCATGGCGGTATCTTCACTGGTTACAGCGTTGGTTTCTGTTGAAAGCTGGATGTTGTTTGAATCGTAGAACATGATCAGATTGGCAAGACCTAAATGTCCGGCAAGACGACCTGCTCCCTGTGAAACTTCTTCCTGAATACCACCATCTGAAATGTAGGTATATGTTTTATGTGAAGACCATTCACCAAATCTTGTTGCAAGAAAACGTTCAGCAATAGCTGCACCAACAGCCATGGTATGTCCTAATCCCAATGGACCGGAAGTGTTTTCAATACCATGTTTTACATCTCTTTCAGGATGTCCCGGAGTGTGACTTCCCCATTGACGAAAGTTCTTGAGGTCATCAAGGGAAAAGAAATCAAACAAAGAGAGTGTGGAATAGAGTAATGGAGACATGTGGCCCGGATCAAGAAAGAACCTGTCGCGGAAAGGCCAGTTCATGTCAGATGGGTCAAAACGCAGATATTCTGTATAAAGAACATGCATAAAGTCAGCGCCACCCATAGCGCCACCCGGATGTCCTGAATTTGATTTTTCTACCATTGCAGCTGATAATATGCGAATATTGTCAGCAGCCTTAACATCAATACTTTTTACTTGAGTTGTCATCATTTTATTAAAAGTTGTACCTGATTTTCTGTTTATTTTGCAAATTTAGTGTTTTTACCCATAAGAATTTAAAAGGATGAATATATAACTATCAGAACCCTTCCGATTTAATGGTAAATTTACGCTAATTAAGGGTTCTGTTGTTTTAGTAATCTCACTTCATATATACTACCGGCTACTGAGCCTTCAGCTGCAACAAATTTCACTGTAAGGACACCATTCGAAGATTGTACAATATTATCAGGAATAGTATAATCAACTGTATAAAAATCGTTTCCATGCGTAGCATCCAACACGACATCTTTAATCAATTGATCATTAACCATTATTTTGAAACTACTGTTTCTGTCTCTTCCTGAATAAGTAATTCTCAGACTCTGCGAGAGTTTATTTTTATCCGTCATCTTATAACTGAACCATCCTTTTGCATTGCGCCAGTGACTATCTTTATAAACCCCGGTATTTGAATTGTCGCTTGCAATAAAGTGATCCGATTCCGGTTGTTGTTCTCCTGCAGCAACCACATCCACTGTAATGGCATCAAGTTTTTGTTTGATGGCTTCCTGTTCTGCCAGTTTCTGTTTGAGCCCTTCCAGTTTCTCGGTTGTGATTTTCTGCCAGTAAATGACATAACGGGAATCATGCAATCTGAAGAAAGGAATGAGTTCGAGGTTTTTATATTTCTCAGGATATATCAGATTGCTGGTCAGGAAGGTCATAGGTTTATTTGGTTCTTCCTTGATTTGACCGGTGATGTCTGAATTGTTGCTGACAAACATTGGCATTTCTTGTAAAGGATATTGTTTCCCACTTGCCACATGACCCATTCTGCTGTCATCAGCAAAAAGACCCTTCATATTTGTAGTATCTGTTTTGGCGGCAAGAACAATTGGACCTCTGAAAACAGCAACATAATCTGACCCATCTGGCATCTTTTCTGTTGTGGTTCTCATGGGTAAAGTAACGGTTACTTTATCTCCCTTTTTCCAGACACGGTTTATGGCAACATAAGAACCCGGTGTTGATGTATAACTTTGAGGCTTACCATTCACGCTGATTTTTAATGCCTTTGCATCAACCCATACAGGGTATCTGACATTCAAAGTAAAAGAAGAATTCTTAGCATCTTCAATGGTCAATGTCGTTACATCGGTATCTGGAAAATGTGTTTGCTGATTAAGTACAAGACCTTTTTCTTTCCATGTTAACCTGGATGAAATAAAAAGATTGACAAACAATTCAGAAGTATTGTGTGCATAAATCATCTCGCTATATTTGGCATGGTTTTCAATTCCCGAACCCACGCAACACCACATGCTTGTCTGTGGCTGAGAATAAACTCTGTAATGTCCCGATCGCATAGGTGTGAAGTAAACAAACCCACCCGTTACAGGATGCTGTGAAGAAAGAATATGATTGTACAAAGCACGTTCATAATATTCTATGTATTTTTCCGATCCATCCAGATCATACAACAGTTTAGTTAGCTTCAGCATATTGTAAGTGTTGCAGGTTTCAGGACCCTGCTCACTGGTAACCATTCCTGTGAAATCAGTCACCGGATTAAAATGTTCTCTGACACTGTTACCCCCAATGGCAACTGTACGATGTTCTACAACTGTTTGCCAGAAAAAATGTGCTGCTTTCCGGTATAAACTATCTCCGTTTAATTCAGCTATGCGTTCGAATCCTATGACTTTAGGAATCTGGGTATTTGCATGAAGATTATCCAGTTTATCCTGATTGTTTTCCAGTGGTTCCAGAATGGCCTTATGAGAGAATTTAACAGCAAGATCAAGATATTTTTTATCACCTGTGATGGCATAAACATCTGCAAAAACTTCATTGATGCCGCCTTGTTCAGTTCTTAACCAAGTCTGCATCTTATTCTCATCCAGTTTAGAAGTTATTTTCAACATCCAGTCTGAAAAACTAATCAGCATATCTTTGGCCAGTTTACTGTTGGTCATCAGATAAGCATCTCTTAAACCGGCATACATCTTATGGATGTTGTACAAGGGAACCCATTTCTGACTGAAGAGACCATTGATCTTTCCACTTCCGACTTCTTCCCACAATGCTTTACTTCCCGGGACTCCACCCAGATAGCCATCCCCATTTTTATCCTGGCATCTTTTTAATTCATCCAGCATATAATTCAACCTGTCCAAAACCTTCTTATCATCTGTAGAAGCATACATCAGCGATAAAGCGGTCAGATAATGTCCACAAATGTGTCCGTCCAGACCTGTGTTTTCCCAGTTGGTATAGCTTTCAGCCTTTTTAGGCAACCCTGCTTCACGAAGATAAGGTGCCAACAACCTGTCGGGAACCATTTCCATAATATATTTCAGGTCTGTATTTTCTGCATCTTTGAAAATACCGGGCAATAACTTTACATCCTGCAATTTAAATGAACTCAGTTTAGGTTTAAACTGAGCATTTGCAGTCATTGCTACAAGCAATATAATTGTAAATAAAAGACTTTTCATGGTGGACAACTTTTGAAAATAAAAGAAGCATCCTTTAATATAATGCTCAGACCCTGAGGCCATGAATGCTCTATAGTAAAGGATGCTTAGCTGTAACTTATTAAATATTATTTTCTGGTAGTAAATTTATAAATACTGGTCTGAGTATATTTCTCACCTTTCTTCAATACGCTGGTTGGGAATGATGGTTGATTTGGAGAATCAGGAAATAACTGAGCTTCCAAAGCAAAACCTGTTCTGAACATATATTTTGTTCCCAGTTTACCACCGTCTCTTCCATTCAGGAAGTTACCACTGTAGAACTGTAAACCTGGTTCTGTAGTATAAACTTCCATTACGCGTCCTGATACTGGTTCGTAAACACTGGCAGCAAGTTTTGTCAGTGAACCCTTGGTATTGAGTACATAATTATGGTCATAACCTTTTCCTTTTACCAGTTGCTCAAAAGTATCCTTGATACGTGCACCAATAGTAGTTGGCGTTGTGAAATCCATGACAGTTCCCTTAACCGGAGCAACAACACCTGTTGGTATTAAAGTAGCATCAATCGGAGTATAACCATCAGCTGCGATCATCAGTTCATGTCCCAGAATGTCACCTGTTCCGGCTCCATTCAGGTTAAAGATTGCATGGTTTGTAAGATTACAAACAGTATTCTTGTCACAGGTTGCAGTATAATCAATTTTCAATGCATTGTCAGCAGTCCATGTGTAGATAACGGTAACATCCATGTTTCCCGGATATCCTTCTTCCATGTCAGGACTGTGATAAGTAAGTTTCAAAGCTGGATAATCTGCAATCTTTACGATTTCAGCATTCCAAAGGACACTATGGAATCCATTAGGTCCACCATGTAATGTGTTAGGTGCATTATTGATAGCAAGTTTGTATTGAACACCATCTAAAGTAAACAGACCCTTGGCGATACGGTTAGCATAACGACCAACTGTTGATCCATAGAACTTATCACCTTTCAGATATGTTTCCAGGTTATCATAACCCAAAACAACATCAGCAGCTTTACCATTGCGATCAGGAGCTTCCAGAGAAACAACTTTTGCTCCGTAGTTGGTGATACATACTTTAAGACCATTGTTATTTACAAGTGTAAACTTAGAAACCTCGCGACCATCAGGCAACTTACCGAAAGCTTCTTTGGTAATACTTGGACCTCCTTTATTGCATCCTACAAAAAGGACGATGCCTAAAATCAGGCAAAGGGATTGTTTTAATACTCTTTTCATGGTGGTTATTTTTTAATTTTAATGGTGTTGGTTGTATTTTAAATTGAAAATTATTTTACTGACCATTCATAAACGCCACTGGCATATTCTTTTGGTAATTGAATTTCCATTTTTAATGCAGTGGTCTCAACAGTTTCAAATTTTACTTCGTTGCTCCTGTTTTTTTCAATGACATATTCACTGGTGTTTTTTACGGCTACCCATGCACCGTTTGCATCTTTATAGAAAAGTTTCCATGATGCAGGAACGCGACATCCTCCGTCAGGACCGTCATCAAACCAGTAAACTTTGGATGAAGAGATCGTAGATGGTTTGGCAAAATCATATTGTAACCACTCGGTCGTATTCTTTTTGGGCCACCAATGATAATAGAGCACATTATGGTCATTGGAGTTCTCCGGTTCTACCTGATCGTTGATAGAAGTCAAAGCCCTGGTAGGAGTGGAGGCACTGATCTTGCTGGTTGATGCAATCGTTGGAAAAGGAATAGGTCTTGCGGCTGTTTTCTCATTGGCCAGCCAGACACTCATATCGCCGGCTCCACGGTTTGCCCATGCAAAATATGGAATAGCAACGAGCTGACCATTTGTTTCTTCCATCTGACCGTTTTTAGAACTCTTCGTACTGTTCACTTCACTACTGATGACCGTTACGCCACTCAATAATTCAGGTTTGAATGTTGTTGTAAAGTTTACTTTCTGATCCAGTAAAAGGTTCAGTACATGACCATCTTTATTATCGGGCCATTCAGCACAGTAAACCAAAGGTCCACGTTGTAAAGCAACCTTACCGATATCGGCTTTTACTTTTCCGATAGCCACTATTTCTCTGACAGGCATTGGTAAATCCAGCATGACCTTGTCATCCTTCTTCCAGTTTCCTGAAATCACAGCATAACCGTTTTTCAGGATATACTTTACAGATTTACCATTCACACTAACCGTAGCCTGGCTTGTTTCTGTATTTGCAAAACGATACAAGTCTGAAGGAACAACCTGATTCTTAGCCCAACCCGGGATTCGTATCATCAGATTGAATTTCCCCGGAGTTTCTGGATTAACTGTAAACTCAACTTGTCCATTCCATGGATAATTGGTTTTCTGATCCAGCGTGATTTTCTTTCCGTTTAAAATAATATTCGCCGTGCTGTTAATGAAAAGATTGACATAAAGATCATCATCCTTTTGAGCATACACATACCCGGGAACTGAAGGAATAAACCTGCAGATATTACTTGGGCAACATGCACAACCAAACCAGGTACTGCGTGTATTTTGTCCCTGAGATTCCAATGGATTTGGATAGAAGAAATGGTCTGCACTCAATGAGATCCCCGAAAGCAATGAATTATAGAGTGTTCTTTCTAAAACATCATAAAATTTTGAGTCACCCTCAAGCAGGAACATTCTATAGTTCCACATCACATTACTGACCGATGCACAGGTTTCATTGTAAGCTGTCAGGTTTGGCAGATAATAAGGTTCTCCAAAACCTTCATTGTCACCACCTGAACCAATACCTCCGGTGATATAATATTTTGTCTTCAACAGATCATCCCAGATCTTGTCGATAGCATTTTTATAAGCAACCTCTCCTGTAAGTGCTGACACATCTGCCATGCCTGAATACATATAAGTTGCCCGGACTGCATGTCCTACGATCTTATCCTGTTCAATGACAGGTTTATTGGCCTGATTGTATTCATCGCCACCATGTCGTGTATCCAGAAAGAATTTAGAAAGCTTCAGGAATCTTTCATCATTCGTAATCCTGTAGAGTTTAGCCAGACCCATTTCTATAACCTGATGTCCGGGATAGTAAGTCAGTTTTCCCGGTCCGAAATCATGATCTACCAGATTGGCGCTCTTAATGGCAATGTTTAAAAGTGTACGTTTTCCTGTTGCCATGAAATGCGCATAGGCAGCCTCATATAAATGGCCAAGGTTATAGAGTTCATGACTGAGAACGGGATCATTCTCCCAACGTTTTTTCCCCACCCATGGATGCATGTGCAGAGAATCAATCGTTCGGTTGGTATAGAGATAACCATCCGGCTCCTGAGCCAAACCGATATAATAAATCAAAGTGTCTATCCTTTTTTCCAGATAAGGATCAGGATTGGTTTGGAGCGAGTAACTGGCTCCTTCAATAATTTTATAAATATCAGAATCATCAAAAGGATATTCTGACTGGAATTTACCTTTCGTAAGTTTGCCTGCTATTTTAAAATTCTCCACACGACCCGTGATATAGCATTGGTTCAATGCTATCGGTATCGTTACATCGTGATTTAATTTTATCCGGGGAGCCCAAAAATTATCTGTAAGCTTTACTTTCGTAAAGCTTACAGGTTGAATAGGATAATCTTTAGCTTTACCCGATTGGGCAAAAGAAAAGGAACTGATAAAACAAAACAATAAACAAAATGAAATCAGAGCAGATGTTCTTTTAATGGATTGCATTGTGTCCCTTTATTTAAGATAGTTTAATTATTTGCGATACGTTTTGTGATGGCTTGTTTACGAATCTTCTTCAGTTTTTTCATGACCTGATTTTCACCACGTCCGAAATAATCATGAAGAATAGCATACTCCTGATAAAGCTCGTTGTAAACAACAGCAGCTTCAGCATTAGGATAGTACGTAGCTTTTTCTTTCTGTACCATTTCTTTTACAGCTTCTTCAATCGTGTCATATCCACCGTGCTTCTTACCGGCTGCCAATGCTGCAAATATTGCAGAACCCAAAGCAGGTGTTTGCGATGAAGCAGAGATCTTGATCGGCATATTGATAACGTCAGAATAAATCTGCATGATCAAAGAATTCTTTTCAGCAATACCACCGCAAGCATAGAACTCATCAATTGCAACACCATTCTTTCTGAAAGTGTCAATAATCATTCTTGTGCCATAAGCAGTAGCTTCAACCAATGCCCTGTAGATTTCTTCAGGTCTGGTTTGTAGAGTAGCTCCAATCAGCAATCCGGTTAAGTCAACGTCAACCAGTACTGAACGGTTTCCATTCCACCAATCCAAAGCAACCAGTCCGCTTTCACCTACCTGTAATGCTGCAGCCTTCTCAGTCAGCAACTGATGAATACTGATCTTCTTTTCTCTTGCTTCAATTTCATATGATTCAGGAACACAGTTTTCAACAAACCATTGGAAATGATCACCAACGCATGACTGACCTGCTTCATAACCCTGGAAACCGGCAAGGATTCCATCTTCAACCACACCACACATACCCGGAACGATATGTTCTTCGTTTCCTAAAAGCATATGACATGTAGAAGTACCCATGATGGCCAGAATTTTACCTGCTGAAGTAATACCTACTGCAGGAACTGAAACGTGAGCATCAACATTGGCAACGGCAACAGCTGTTCCAACTGCCAGTCCTGTTAATTTTGAAGCCTCGGGAGTAATTTCTCCTGCCTTATGTCCGGCTGCATAATGATGGTCTGATAATTTCTCAGCAACCACATTTTCCAGTCCCGGATGCAATGCCTTCATAAAGTCTTTCGAAGGATATCCGTCTTTCTTGTGCCAGATGGCTTTGTAACCAGCCGTACAAGCATTACGCATTTCATTTCCTGTCAGTTGCCAGATCACCCAGTCAGCTGATTCCATGAAACGATCTGCAGCTTTGTAGATTTCAGGAGCCTCATCAATCACCTGCCAGATTTTAGGCAGCATCCATTCTGAAGATATTTTACCGCCATAGAGGTTAGGGAAAGTCTCACCACGTTCTTTGGCAATACGGTTCAATTCGTCAGCTTTATCCTGAGCTGCATGATGTTTCCACAACTTGATCCAGGCATTTGGATTGCTTTTATATTCATCCATAAAACACAATGGCGTACCATCAGCCTTCGTTGCAATCATGGTACAGGCAGTAAAATCAATTGCCACACCAATAACGTCTTCGGGAGCAACACCTGATTGCTTCAGAACAGAAGGAATCGTGATATTCAATACTTCAAGATAATCCTGTGGATGTTGAAGTGCCCAATCCATACCTAAGGCAGTCTTGCCATCAGGAAGAAAACGATCCATTACAGCATGTGTGTAATCTTTCACAGCATTGGCTACTTCCGATCCGTTTGCGACATCAATTAAGACAGCCCTGCCGGAAAGTGTTCCAAAATCAACTCCGATTGTATATTTTTTTGTACTCATTGGTTTAATTAATTTCGATTGCAACAATAGATTTAGAAGGTAGATTGAGTTTTAATATGTTGTTCTTCAATGATGCTCCTGTAAATGGTGCCGTCTTAACTTCCTCAGGTTTATCAAACGTATTGCAGGCATTGATAGTATTGGCTGTTAATATTTCACCCGACACCCTTGTATAAGTTGCCGTTGACAGATCACATGTGATTTCTTGTGGCTTGTTTGGATTGAAATTAGCCAGTGTAATATGTAATTTTCCGGCGGCATCTTTTGAAGCAGAAACACTCACTGAAGGAATAGTATCATTTCCCATGACATAATTCTCACACTGCAATTTCAAAGGAACCAAAGTAGCATTCTGATGTACCTTCCACATTTTGAAAACATAAAAAGTAGGAGTGAGGACCATCTTTTCATTCTTAGTCAGGATGAGTGACTGCAAAACATTGATAGCCTGAGCAAGGTTAGCCATCTTCACCCTGTCTGAATGATTATTGAAAATATTCAGATTCAGAGCTGCAACCATACCATCGCGTAAAGTGTTTTGCTGAAAAAGAAATCCCGGATTTGTTCCCGGTTCAACATCAAACCAGTCACCCCATTCATCAACAGCTAAACCAACTTTTTTATCTGCATCATACTTATCCATTACGGCTGAATGCGCAGAAATAATCTTGTCCATTTGCAAAGATTTCCTGATTGTCGTGAACCATTCTTTCTCACCAAATACAGTAGCCGATCCTTTATGACTCCAATCGTACAGGATAGTATAATTGTGAAGAGAAATAGCCTGCATCATCTGCCTGTTTCTTGGGTTTTTCATCAGGGTTTCAGTCCAGTTTACATCTGTTTCGCTGGCTCCTGAGGCTACTTTCCCTAATTTATTGCCTGCAAAATTAGTAAGGAACGTCGAATATTGACGGAAGAGGTTGGCATAATAATCGGATGACATATTGCCACCACATCCCCATGCTTCATTTCCAACTGCCCAGTATTTAACGGTCCAGGGTTTGTCCCTTCCGTTGGCTTTTCTCAGTTTCGTCATTGGACTGTCATTAGAAGAGGTCAGATATTCAACCCACTCCGACATTTCCTGAACAGTACCGCTTCCCATATTTCCATTGATGTATGCATCGCAACCCAACAGTTCGCACAGGCGCATAAATTCATGTGTTCCGAAAGAATTATCTTCGGTCACTCCACCCCAGTTTGTATTGATCATTGAAGGACGCTTGTCTTTTGGTCCTATTCCATCTTTCCAATGATAAGTGTCTGCAAAACAACCACCCGGCCAACGAAGGTTTGGTATACTGATTTGACGCAATGCAGCCACGACATCATTTCTGATACCATCCGTATTTGGAATCGGAGATTTTTCTCCAACCCAGAACCCACCATAAATACATGCTCCAAGATGTTCTGCAAAATGTCCGTAAATGTCTTTACTGATTACAGTCTTTGCCTGATCAGGAAATAATGAGATAGTCCCTTTAGCAGGTGTTACAGCTTGTTGAGCTATCATTGTATTGTCAAAACCCAACAGGACCAGACAAACAGTGAGAACGATTAAATTTTTTGTTTTCATATACATAGTATTATTGTCCGTAGTAAGCATTCTTACCATGCTTTCTCAGATAATGTTTATCCAGCAAATATTGATCAATAGGATTTTGATAACCCAGGCTAAATGTCAACATCCCCATTCTGGCAACTTCTTCCAGAACAACAGCATTATAGACAGCCTTTTTCGGAGTGCTTCCCCATGCAAAAGGACCATGGCCTGCAACCAATACTGCAGGAATACTTTCGGGATCAATATTCTGAAAAGTCCTGACAATCACATTGCCTGTCTCAACTTCATACTGACCATTAACTTCTTCTTTTGTAAGGCTTGGGGTACAAGGGATAGCGCCATAAAAATGGTCAGCATGTGTCGTTCCCAAAGCCGGAATCGGAGCGCCTGATTGTGCCCAGGCAGTAGCACAGGTCGAATGTGTATGAACTATAGCATTCACACCTTTAAAATTACGATAAAGAACTAAATGTGTAGGAGTGTCTGATGAAGGTTTCAATGTTCCTTCTACTACTTTTCCGTCTTCCAGGCTGACAACAACCATGTCTTCAACTTTCATATCATCATAGTCAACACCACTTGGCTTGATGACCATCAATCCTTTTTCACGATCAATGCCACTGACATTTCCCCATGTAAAAATGACCAGGCCGTGTTTTACTAAAGCAATATTTGCATCGTAAACTTCTTTCTTTAATTCTTCTAACATAATGCAGTTAATAATAATTTTTAAAGGTTCTGTTTTAAATAAATGTAGAATTATGACACCCTTTCAGGGCTAAAGTGTTGTGGGTTAGCAATTGCTACAATCATGTCATGCCTTCGGCATTCTTCTTCAATCCCATAGGGCTAAGGTGTTGTGGGTTAGCGATTGCTACAATCATGTCATGCCTTCGGCATTCTTCTTCAATCCCGTAGGGATGGCATGATTGTAGAAAACGAATAAAAAACGATAAAGCCCTGAAGGGGCGACATATAAAGATTTATTCATTGCTACAATGTCTTACAACAGAACCTTTTTAAAAAGAGGCCGATAATTACCAAGTTATATTTTCAAATAACGATGGTAATTATCAGAACCTGTTATTATTCAAGGACTAGAACTTCAGTCCGTTTGAAAGGTGATAGTAAACATCATTCCATTTAAGTTCTTTCTTAAATGCCTTGATGCAAGTTTTCTTGTCGATACTTAAATGCTCCATACCAGCTATTTCAGCAAAGTCATAAAGATGAGCACCTGTCAAAGCCTGGCTGAATGCTGTATGATGAGCGCCACCGGCATAAATCCATGCTGCAGCTGCAGTCTGTAGATCAGGTAATGGAGTCCATAACGCACGAGCAACAGGAAGATTTGGCAGATCCTGTTCAGGAGAAACCACTTCAACTTCGTTGATGATTAAACGGAAACGATTTCCCATATCAATCAAAGAAGCATTCAAAGCATTACCCGGAGCAACATTAAATACCATACGTGCAGGATCAGCTTTTCCACCAATTCCTAAAGGATGAACTTCGATGGTTGGTTTACCTTCAGCAATGGTAGGACAAACTTCCAGCATATGTGCACCCAAAACCTTCATACCGGCCGGATGGAAATGATAAGTATAGTCTTCCATAAATGAAGTACCACCTTCTAATCCCAAAGCCATGAATTTTAATGTCCTGAGCAGGGCAGCAGTTTTCCAGTCACCTTCAGCTCCAAAACCATAACCGGCAGCCATCAAACGCTGTACAGCTAATCCCGGTAGTTGTGATAAACCGTGGAGGTCTTCAAAAGTTGTAGTAAAAGCCTTGAAGTCACCATCAACCAAAAATGCCTTCATTCCAATCTCATAACGAGCCTGCTCTGCAAGTAATTTTCTTTTTGGTCCACCTTTTTGTGCATCCTTAGTAACTGTATACTCAGCATCATAAACGTCCAAGAGTTTTTCGATATCAGAATCACTGACGGCGTCAAAATATTTAACGAGGTCACCCATTCCATAACCATTCACAGAATAACCCAAAGCTATTTCAGCTGAAACTTTATCACCTTCAGTAACGGCAACATTACGCATGTTGTCTCCAAAGCGGGCAACCTTCATTCCCTGCATATCGTTCCAACCTGCAGCTGCACGAACCCAGATTCCGATTTTATTCTGTACCTCTGGATCCTGCCAATGTCCAACAACAACCTTACGGTTCATACGCAGACGGCTCATCATGAAACCATATTCACGGTCACCATGAGCTGACTGGTTCAGGTTCATGAAGTCCATATCGATTGATTCCCATGGGAGGTCACGATTAAACTGTGTGTGCAGATGAAGAATTGGTTTCTGGATGGTCTTTAAACCTGTGATCCACATCTTGGCAGGTGAAAAAGTATGCATCCATGTAATCAAACCGATACAGTTTTTAGCGGTATTGGCTTCGATACATAAATTAGTAATCTCTTCAGTAGTCTTTAAAACCGGTTTAAAAACAACATTGACAGGAATTTCTGAAGATTCATTAAATGCTGCAGCAACTGCCTGTGAGTTGGTAGCTACTTGTGCCAATGTTTCAGGACCATACAAATGTTGGCTACCTGTAACGAACCAAATTTCTAATTCTTTTAAGTTAATCATTTAATTACCTTTTTTTTGTTATAAATATTAATTTTTAATTATTGATGGAAACCAAACTTGCATTTCGCCTTTGCCCCTGTTTGCCCAGGCATAATAGGGGA
>Ga0118677_10008098_pt1 | contig 17008 bp, 7 predicted proteins | sample AliMusrvi5mmetaG_FD_86154 | JGI IMG/M metagenome (GOLD analysis project Ga0118677, IMG submission 86154) | reverse complement strand
GGTATATCGCGTCGTGCCAAGGGCCAACTGCCGGCGCCGTGCCGGTATTGGTGTCGGCCCATTGGATTTGCACGTTGGTGCCGGTCATGGCGGTCGCCGGTCCGGTAACCGAGCTGACCGTCAAATCGATGTCCGAAGGGGCCGACTCGACAAACTCGAGCGCGCCCATGTCGGCATATTTTACGGACGAATTTGGGATACCGGTCTTGGGGCTGGTGCGCGGATCGTTGTGGCGCGGATCTCCCATCTCATCCGTGGTTGGCGCCAGAGGCGAGTTGGCTGCGTCGATGGCCGGCGAACCATAGTTCAGACGATAATTGCCCTGGGCGGCGTTGATGTACTTCGGATTTGCCGAAATATTGCCGCTCTGACCGGTCAGATCACTGGTTGCGCTGTAGTTGACGGCGTTCGCCACCGAAGTCCAGATATCCGAATACTGTAGCGTGAAGGTCCCCGGCCCCTGCACACCCGATTGAATACTGTTGGACACGATGGTATTGGCGATGTTCATCGACGCAGCGTGATTGAACAGCCCGATCTGGTTGTTATCGAGCGTGCAGTTGATCACGTTCACCGTGTTGTAGCTGAAGATCGCGCGTTCCGTCGCGGACACAATGGTGTTGCTGATCGTCGGCGTAGTTGACGTGTTCACGATGATTCCGTCGAAAAACGACTGCTGCACCACGCTGTTCGATATCGTGAGGGTCGCAGCGCCATCCGCGCGAATGATGGAGAGAACGGACCCCGTGGGCGCGGTCGTGGGGCCACCACCATAGCTGACCACCACGTGGTTGAAAGTTCCCGTGCCGCCATTGATTTCGATTTGTCCCCAGTCGCCCGCCGCCGGCGTGGTGGCGTTCCCATCACCATTGGTGTCGCCACCGATGGAATCGTCCTTGATCGACGTGAAGTAGATGGGTTGGGGAACTGTACCGCTGGCGATCAGTTGTCCGCCTTGCACCGAGATCCCGAGGTTTGGATCGAACTTGACGATCGCGCCCGGTTGCAACGTGAGCGTGATGCCGCTCGGCACCGTGATATTCCCGGTCACGTGATACACAACAGTGCTGAACAAGGTCAGGTTGGCGGTAAGGGTTCCGCCCAGCGTGGTGAGGGAATAATCCACCGAAGTGTTGCTATTCACATTGGCCTGACCGTTGCCGAAGGTAACGATGCCCGACCAATCTCCCGGCTGCGCCGCCGCCGCGCCGGAATCGTAATCGGTGTCGCCACCGACGCTGTCGTCGGTGATTGTGGTAAATACAATCGGCGCCTGGGCAGTGCCCTGGGCATTCAGGATGCCACCGGCTTCCACCACCAATTGCGCCCCGGGCATCGCCTTGAGGATCGTACCAGGTTGGACGGTTACGGTAACGCCCGAGGGAATGATTACGTTCCCCTGCAGTATATTTACAGCGGTATTCACCCAAGTCCCGCTTGAGCCGATCACGCCGGTTTGCCAGATCGCAGTATTGTTGACGGCGATGGTGCGCGAAGCATCCTCAATCACATTGCCGCTTCCGTCACGGAATGTCAGGTGGATTTCGTATTGGCCATCGGGAACTGCAGTAGTGTTCCAATCGAACGCAAAGATGGTCGGTAGCCCGGTTGCGAGCGTGTAAGAACCGGCGTTACTAACCGCGACGATATTAACGGTCGCTGTGGAGGAATTGAGGCCCATGCCTGAGCCTTCAAAATGGGTCGTGGCGTGGATGACGTTCGCTATTGGCTGCAGCCACACAACCGGCTGCGAGGTCTGCGAGAAAACTACGGACCCTGAGTGTCCCGGATTTGAGCCTGTTCCACCGGTTGCCGTTTGGGTGGTCGAGCCACTGTTGGTTGTGTAGTAGACCGCGACTCGTCCGCCACCGCCGCCATAGACACCCGCGCCTCCGTTGGCGCTGAAGGTCCCACTCCCCGCCAGAGTACCCGCAGTTACATATACGGAGCCGCCAGCTCCGGCACCGGAGGGGTATACATTGCTGCTTTCAGCATTGCCGCCGTTGGCGGAGATTGTGCCGTTCAACGTCAATGTCCCTGTGACGACCAAGCGCAATGTGCCGCCACCGGCACCCGCCGGCTGATTCTGACAACCCTGCACACCGCACGCACCCGCAGAGCCGCCGGAGCCCAAATCCATAGGCGCGATCTGTGAGCCGTAGGTAGCGCCGGGGGAGACCTGCGATCCTGCGCCCAACCCGCCGTAGCTGCCGGCATTGCCGGCGTTGTTGCAGAACAGTGGGCCACCGCCAGGCCCCGCGCCTGCAGAGCTACAGTTCACCGCGCCGGCGATGTAGCCTTGGCCGTCGGCGTTAAGGCTCGCTCCGGCATCCACTTCAAGATTGCCGACGGAAAGCGTGCCACCCTGGCCCTGCCACAAACTATGTATTTTCGCAGTGTTATTCAAGGATTGCACAATTACCTGGCCGGTTCCGGTGACGAGCAGTGTGTTGAGAACGGTAATATCCGAGCCTGCTCCGATCGTCAATACGCCCTTGCCCGAAACCGTGATGGAGTTATACGTTGCCGTCGTGCCCGAATTGATAACAAACGACTGGTCGATGTGCAGCCGCCCGTTGGGGACTGAGTTGTCGATGAGAACGACTGTCCCAGGCTGGCCCGGGTTGGTGCTACTGCTGGTGCCGCCGTTGGCGGTTGCGACCGGGGAGCCGCTGAATGTGCTCGAGGTGTAGTAGACCGCGACTCGCCCGCCGCCGCCGCCATAAATGCCCGTGCCGCCGTTGGCGCTGAAGATCCCGCTCCCCGCAAGAGTACCCACGGTTATGTATACGGAGCCACCAGCTCCGGCACCGGAAGGGTATACATTGCTGCTTTCAGCATTGCCGCCGTTGGCGGAGACGACGCCGTTGATCGTCATTGTCCCTGTGATGACAAGGCGCATTGCGCCACCGCCGGCACCCGCCGGCTGATTCTGGCAACCTTGCACGCCGCACGCACCCGCAGAGCCGCCGGAGCCGAGATCTACCGGTGCAAACTGCGACCCGTAGGTGGAGACAGACGCGGTACTGGGTCCTGCGCCCAAACCGGCGTAGCTGCCGCCATTTCCGGCGTTATTGCAGTACACAGGGCCACCGCCAGGCCCTGCTCCGGGAGTACTGCAGTTCAGCGCGCCGGCGACATAGCCCTGGCCGTCGGCGTTGATGCTCGATCCTGCGTCCACTTGCACGCTGGCGGCGTTGATGGTCACACCCGCTCCCTGCCACTTGCCGCTGACCAGGGCTGCGTTGTTCTGGGACTGCAAAACAATGGCCGAGTTGCCGGTGACCAGGATGCCGTTGGTGACGGTGATGTTTGAACCGCCGCCAATTGTGAGCGTGCCGCCGTTATTTACAGTGATGGAGTTAAACGTTGCCGTCGTGCCCGCGCTGATGAAAAACAGATTCGTGATGTTCAGATCGGGATTGGCCTGCGAATCGTTGGCAAACAACACCGTTCCGTTCTGCCCGCCGTTTGCACTGCCGTTGGCAACTGAGGCATTGAAGCCGCTGTAGTTCGCGGCCGAGGTGTAGTAAACCGCGACTCGTCCTCCGCCGCCGCCGTAGACACCCGCGCCTCCGTTGGCGCTGAAGGTCCCGCTCCCCGCAAGAGTACCCGCGGTTACATATACGGAACCGCCCGATCCGGCACCTGAGGGGTATACGCCGCTGCTTTCAGCATTGCCGCCGTTGGCGGAGATTGTGCCGTTCAACGTCATTGTTCCAGTGATGACAAGGCGTACTGCGCCGCCACCGGCACCCGCCGGCTGATTCTGGCAACCTTGCACGCCGCACGCACCCGCAGAGCCGCCGGAGCCGAGATCTACCGGTGCAAACTGCGAACCGTAGGTGGAGACAGACGCGGTAGTGGGTCCTCCTCCCAAACCGCCGTAGCTGCCGGCATTACCGGCGTTGTTGCAGTAGACCGGACCACCACCAGGTCCGGCACCGGGAGTACTACAGTTCAGCGCGCCTGCTATATAGCCCTGACCATCGGCGTTGATACTCGATCCCGCGTCCACTTGCAAGCTGGCGGCGTTGATGGTCACGCCTACTCCCTGCCACGTGCCGCCGACCAGGGAAGCGTTGTTCTTGGACTGTAAAACAATGGCCGAATTAGCCGTCACCAGAACGGTGCCGGAGACGTTGACGGTCGAGCCGCCTCCGATTGTGAGCGTCGCTCCACTATTGACCGTCAAACTGGTAAGTTGATAGGTGTTCGTGGCCCAGGAGGTGCTCGAGGAGACAACGACATTCCCGGATTGCGACCAGGCTCGTGGTGTCAAGGCTACGATCGCAACGAGCAAGGCAACGCTTGCGACGATTCGGAACCGTCGAAGGGGGAAGCTGCTGGGGCTGCATTCAGATAGCCGCATTTATCGCCTCAAATCATTCCAACTAAGGTTTGCACCACTCAATACTACCGAGCCGGTATTAGCTCACTCGAACGACACAATGTGCACTACCTGATCCCGGTAGAGCCAGTCTCATAAACATTTGAGGGCAGGAAATGGTGCATTCTTGGGATGCTCTGTGGATCTCCGAATGCACGGATGACAGGACTCAGGTAATTGCCCGCAGCCCAGCTGGTGCTCGAAGATATGACCACGTCTCCGCTCGGAATCTGAGCATGCATGCCTGCTTGCACAACAAGGACTACGTTGGCAAACAGGACAACCGACCGGCTTACGCCTCGGGGTTCTCTCATAGCTAACTCCTGGGCCGGTTGGTTATTGAATTTTGAAATTGTATTTTGGAAACTAGAGTTTGATTATTAGCACGGGCGTTCACGGTTGTCTATTTCAAATCAGATGAGCGAGTAACTATTTGAGGCGGCCCGTCCGTTTGGACAGCTCTTGTTATTTCAGTGGGGAATTTGAATTTTGGTTCAGGCTGCGAAGGGCCCGGATTGAGGAAAGTGTACTACTACGTCGGGCGTGAGCGCCACCAAGTTGGAGTTGGGATGGATACCCAGAGAGAAGTGGCTGTCGAGAATTTCAGAACTCGTAGTCCAGAGAGAACTGAATCCGCCTCGCCGTGGAGGTCCCTATCGTCTGGTTGAAGCTTTGCTGAGCCAGCGCATTGGATCCAAACGCAGTGCTCAACAGCGAGACATTGCGGTGGTTAGGCAGGTTGAAGGACTCGGCGACGATATCAAGATGACCTGAGCCGAGCGGGACCATTTTAAGAACGCGCAGGTCGAAATCAAAGCTGGGCGACGTCAAGAGAGAATTTCGCGCATAGCCAATTGGACGAGCCGCAAAGGGATAAATGTGTTCGCGATTGCTGTCGAGCCCGGTGATTGCATCCTCGCGGAAGCCGCTTGCGACGCTCAGGATGGGCGCAAACTCAAGCCCGGTGAGGAGTCGCATCAACTTGCCAGGATTGGCGTTTGCAGCAGCATCCTGAGGATCGTTCAGATCTGGCCCAATCAGCCAGAGCCCGCTCAGGGTAAGACGATGGCGTTGATCTTGCAACGAGCAGGCTCGTTCGCCTCGAAGATCATAGGGATTCTGAGGCTGCTCCGTGTCGAAGGAGGCGTCGTCCAGAGTCTTTGAAAAGGTATAGCCGACGAGGAGTTGAAAATCGTCAGTGAATTGCCGGTTGAGAGTGACTGTCGCTCCGTTGTAGTTTGATCCCGCCGAAGTGGAGAACTGATCGATCGCGTCATAGGCGGGATTCAGGCGCGAGGGCGAGAAGACCAGAGTTCCGACCTGTTGTGCCGTCGGAGAACTGACGCCGAGGCCGGCAGCATTTTGCGCAGTCAAGAGGACGGGAGGGGGGAGGTTCGTGTTCGTCGTGCGTCCCAGGTGAGTACCGTGAACATACTGATACTCGGCTTTGAGCGTGGTCTGAAGTGGTAGAGCTTGTTCTGCACTAAAGGATGCAACCTCGCTGTAAGGGTTCTGGAGGCCGTTCTGAGCGGTCCAGATACTCTGAGCTACGGAGGGGACAGGCTGCTTCGGAGCGGCCCCGGCGCGATAGAGCGCGGTTGCCGCTGTGTCCTCCAGAATTTGGCTGAACCCATGACTGCCGTCTAGTTCCAGAAGTCGGTTCATGGTCGATAGCAAGTAACGGTCATAGAAGACGCCGAACCCCGACCGGAGTACGAGGGACCTCCGAGGCGTCCACGCTACTCCTATGCGAGGGCTGAAGTTAAGGGCATGTTGAGGAAGACTGCCTGGAAGGCGATTGTCTTCATACCGGAGTCCGTAGTCGACCGCAACGCTGTGGGCGGGAGTCCAATGGTCCTGCAAGTACGCCTTAGACCGGTATTCGGTGAAGTCTGTGTCCGGATCGTTGTAGAAGGATTGAATGAAAAAGTCTGGCGTCGCAGCGGTGAAAGCGTTGAGAGTCGAGAAGACGAAGAGGCCGCTACTTCCGTCGAGTACCTGGGTGCGAAGCGATACCCGGTCGATTCCTGCACCCGCCTGGATGAGATGATGCCCGCGCTGAAGCATTGCGGCTTCCTCAAACTGAAGATGTGTCTCGAAGCGGCGGCTATTGCCTTCATACGGAGTTCCAAAGAGCGCTACCCCAGGGATGAGCACACCGGGAAGCGCCGTCGTCCCTGTATGCTCGACGGCTCTCCGCTGCGAAAGCTCGAAGCTGAACTTGTTAAGAAAATCGTTAGAAGGGCTTGAGGTTAGCGTTCCGTTGAGGCTGTTGTCCGCAGTAAACAAGGAGCCACGCGCCGAACGATCTGAAAGTTCGTCCGTATTGAACGCGTCGGACACGTTGCGTGAGTTGGTGAAGGCGTAGCGTAGCATGACTGATTGGTGAAGCGAAAGGATACTATCAAGCCTCCCGAAAGCTTCCGTCTCTTGATCGACCGTGGGGAAGAAGCCTGTCTGAAGCGTGAGCCCCTGTACTGGCCCGGGCTTTTGAAGCGCTGTGTTGATCTGGCTGATTGTTGCCGGGTTTAGATCGTTCGTGTCTTCGCCGCGACCCAATTCCTGTTCGGCGGCGGCGTAGTAAAACATCTTGTCTCGCTCAATCGCACCGCCCAGCGCGACCCCGGCCCGGAAGCGATTCTCGTCTGGCTTGTACGGGTAAAGCCCGAGCGGCGGCGTTCCATTCAAAGCGCCGTTCTGTTCAAAGATGAAGGCGTCCCCGTGGGGCCTGTTCATGCCCTGGCGCGTCTGAACGTCGATGGAGCCGCCCGCAGCACCGCCGGACTCGGCAGCGAATCCGTGGTTGACGATCTGGAAGTCATTGATTGCCTCCGGCGAAAGCTGAGTCCGGCTGCTGCCCGTAAACTCATCGTCGTCGGAGACGCCATCGATATGGACAGCATTGCTGGACGGGCGCAATCCTCCAAACCCGAATCCGCCGTTTCCTTGCGAGGTCGTTCGTTGTGAAAGCACCGGATTTGCCGGAGTCGTTTGCGGCGAGAGCAGTACGAAGGTCAGGTAGTTGCGACTCGGGATTGGGAGCTCTTCGACGCGGTCACGATCGATGTTGACGACAGAGGAGGTTTGGCTCGTGTCGAAAGAGGCCACTCCCGCACTGACGTTTACCGTTTGGCTGGTACCTGCAACGGGAAGGGTGAAAGCCAGTTGGGCGTTTCGTCCCACGGCCACCGAAACTGCAGACTGCGTCACAGTCGCAAAGCCCGGCGATGAGGCGCGGACGTTGTACGTCCCGCTTGGAATATCGACGAGGGAAAACGTTCCCTCAGGACTCGCAGTTTTCGACCGCTCAAAGCCGCCTTCCCCCGTGATCGTAATAGTGGCTCCGGGAAGCTGGCTGCCATCGACTGTAACGACGGTGCCGGATATGGTGCCGCTCTGACCTGTCTGAGCGAAGAGAGGAAGGCAAACCGCGATTAGCAAGCAAAAGGATACGCCGACGAGACGGAATTTGATGCGTGACATTGAGGGATCTCCGGGGTGCAAAGGAAAGACTGTCTGCCGATATGAGCGAAGAGAGGTCAGTCCGCAGGCGACAAGAACACTTGCCATGCAGCGGAGTGCACGGTCAGGAGAGGATCAGATTCGTAGCTGGGATGGGGTCTGGGGCGGAACAAAGATACTGGAAAGAGCTTGGAGTTCCCGGAGAGTCGCGCCTCGATCCGGCCTCGGCTGACGAGTAGAAATAACGAAGATGCGTCCGGCCAAAGATGCGACGAGCTTGCACACAAGCAGTACGAGGCAAAGAGCGAGAATGAGGCTGAACACAGCCAGTTCTGTATCGTTGCTAGGACCAGGCGGGTCCCAGCGGTCAAAGAGCTCCATCACAGGAGTCACAAACGCCGCCAATAGCAACATCAGTGTCCCGAACTGGAGAAGTCTCCGCACACTGCGATTCTAACTGATTGGTACTGTCCGAAGTCGGACCGCTAGCAATGCTGCTGGCGAGCCTGAACCTATACGTCGACTCTTGATGGCGGGGACCTTGTATCCAATTGATCAACTCTCGCGATCATTCTGCCCTATCCTAAAGGAAGTTCGAGGTCTTGATCGCGAATGGGCAGGAGGTGGCATGACAACCAATGAAGCAATCGATCTGGTCTGCGGCATGACGGTTGATCCTGCGAAGGCAGCTTCCATGGAGCACGAGGGAGCGAAGGTTTATTTCTGCTGCCAAGGCTGCGCGACGAAGTTTCGCGCTGATCCGGCCAAGTACCTCCAGCCCAAGCAGGCCGCACCCTTGATCCAATTAATCACGAAAGAGGGGTCGAAGGCCGATTACACCTGCCCGATGCACCCGGAGGTGCATAAGGCAGGACCGGGCAATTGTCCAAAATGCGGCATGGCGCTTGAGCCTGCAACCATTGAGGCTCCCTCGTCGCGAACGGAGTACACCTGCCCGATGCATCCGCAGATTGTGTGCGATGCGCCGGGCTCCTGTCCTATCTGTGGAATGGCGCTTGAGCCACGCACTGTCTCTGTTGACGACGAGAACCCCGAACTCGTCTCCATGACGCGGCGCTTCTGGGCCGGGGTGGCACTCACGCTTCCGCTGCTTGCGGTCATGGTTTCGGACATCCTGCCGGGTCATCCGATTCAACATCTACTGTCGGGAGCAGTGCTCGGCTGGATTGAGTTTGCGTTAGCGACTCCCGTCGTCCTCTGGGCAGGCCGGCCATTCTTCGAGCGGGGTTGGCAGTCAATCGTACATCGCAGCCCCAACATGTTCACGCTGATTGCGATCGGTTCCGGCTCCGCATATCTCTACAGTGTCGCCGCCGTCGTTGCGCCGGGGATCTTTCCCGCCGCCTTTCGCGATATGTCCGGCAATCTTGGCCTCTACTTCGAGGCTGCAGCGGTCATCACCGTGCTCGTCCTGCTCGGGCAAGTGCTGGAGTTGAAGGCCCGCAGCCAGACCAGCGGCGTGATCAAGGCGCTGCTGGGACTGGCTCCCAAGACCGCGCGGCGCATTGTCGCAGATGGGACCGAGAGCGATGTCGATCTGAGTGCGATTCAGGTGGGCGACAAACTTCGTGTCCGTCCAGGCGAAAAGATTCCGACGGATGGCGTCGTGACTGAAGGGCGCAGCTCGGTCGATGAGTCCATGGTCAGCGGTGAACCCATCCCGGTTGAGAAGACGGCCGATGCCAGGGTAGTCGGCGGCACCATCAATGGGACTGGCAGCTTCGTCATGAAGGCCGAGAGAGTCGGTGCAGACACACTGCTGGCGCAGATCGTGAAGATGGTGAGCGAAGCCCAACGTTCGCGTGCGCCGATCCAGCGGCTGGCTGACAAAGTAGCTTCTTGGTTCGTTCCGGCAGTGCTCGCGTCCTCTGTCATCACGTTTATCGTCTGGGCCATCTTCGGCCCTCCGCCTGCCTATGCGCACGCTCTGATCAACGCGGTCGCGGTCCTCATCATTGCCTGCCCTTGCGCGCTGGGGCTGGCAACGCCGATGGCGATTATGGTCGGTACAGGCCGTGGGGCAGCGGAAGGCATTCTAATCCGGAACGCCGAGGCGCTCGAAACATTCGAAAAGGTGAACACGCTGGTCGTGGACAAGACCGGAACCCTCACCGAAGGCAAGCCGCGCCTCACCTCGGTGATTCCGGCGGAAGGTTTCAACGAGACACAACTCCTGCAGATGGTTGCCAGTCTGGAAAAGGCAAGTGAACATCCACTTGCGGCAGCTATCCTGGCTAGCGCGAAGGAGACAAACATCGAGTTGCTGCCGGTGACCGATTTTCAGTCCATTACCGGGAAAGGCGTCACGGGCCATTTGCAATCGAAGCATGTTGGCATCGGCAACGCCGCCCTAATGGCGGACCTTGGCGCTACGTCTGACGTGCTGAACGATAAAGCCGGTACGCTGCAAAAAGAGGGGCAGACCGTAATGTTTATTGCATCGGACGGGAAGTTCGCCGGGCTGATCGCAGCCGCCGACCCAATCAAAGACACGACCCTCGACGCCATTCAGCAGTTGAAGAAGGAAGGCATCCGCGTACTGATGGTGACCGGCGACAACCACACGACTGCTGCCGCAGTAGCGGCGAAGCTGGGCATCGACTTTGAGGCTGATGTGCTGCCGGAGAAAAAAGCTGAGGTGGTGAAGAAGTTACAGGCGGAGGGCGCGATCGTAGCCATGGCTGGCGACGGCGTCAACGATGCTCCGGCGCTCGCCCAGGCCAATGTCGGCATCGCAATGGGAACAGGAACGGACGTGGCAATGAAGACAGGCGGTATCACCCTTGTAAAAGGCGATCTGCGCGGAATCGTCAAAGCACGCCGATTGAGCCAGCGCACCATGTCCAATATCCGCGAGAACCTGTTCTTCGCGTTCTTTTACAACGCGCTGGGAGTGCCTCTCGCGGCTGGCGTTCTTTACCCGTTCTTCGGATTGCTGCTGAACCCAATGATCGCCGCTGCCGCCATGAGCTTCAGCTCGGTGTCCGTAATTACGAACGCGCTCAGACTGCGTGCGGCGAAGTTATAGATCACCGGGGACTATCGGTTCTTGACCATCCATCCATCGGCAGTCTAAAAAGTCCCTTCCCCAGCGACGAGCAGCCTGTCAAAGACTGCATGCGCCGCTGGGATCAGTAGGATTTCTTCACGACAGCGTCATATTCCTGCCAACCTCACATCTTCATATTTTTCGGCATCTCGCTAATCGAAGTCACCGTAATGGTGTTGCCTTTGACGTCGCCTTCGATGTGAACGTGTTTGCCTGCAAACGGTGCAATGGTCTGCGGCTTGGCCGCCAGCGTGTATCCCTTATTACCAGCCACTAGCGTATAGCTGCTCCCACCTGTCACCGGCCCACAAGTTGTCGGTGGTGTAACGCATTGTCAGAACAGGCACTCAGCAGGCACCCGCAAAGATTGCATGAGACTGGGAAACCAACATGCAACAGAGAGTTTATCCATTCTCCGGTTACGGGCTGTTCTTGTATAAGTTATTTATTTTGTTGGTGTCCGGGGGGGGGGATTGCCTCCACGTATTGATTCTAAATAAATGACTGAAGCCGAACGACGCACGAATCGTTCAAAACGCAGCAAACGCGGTTTCTGAGTACGCTACAAGTACACGAGAATTTGAGACGAACAGGTCGCGACGTAGCCGCGTTGCCAAATGTAGTAGTCATCGAAGTGCGGACCCGGAGCTTGCGCTACACTCCCAAATGAACTGATACAAGAGATCGGGCCGAGCACCGGCAACTAACACTGTCTTCTTCGTGACAGAATGGGGACAAATCTTTCGCGCGAGGTAACTCAGATGACTCCTTTATCAGTGGAGCAACAGGGGATGGTTGCATTGTTTCAGCAGCATGTGGGCGCGGAGCTCGCTGGAGACCTCGACACCACGATGAACACGATGTCGGACGATCCCCATCTCAATCACGTCCCGACCATGGCCGGAGGCGTCGGCAGTGAAGGTGTGCGCGCCTTCTATAGGGATCATCTTGTGGGCAAGTTCTTTCCACCGGACATGCAGATGACAGCCGTGTCGAGTACGGTCGGGCAAGATCAGGTGGTGGAAGAACTCTTCATCAGGTTCACGCACACGACGTCTATTGACTGGCTCCTGCCTGGCGTCCCACCCACAGGCAAGCCTGTGGAGATGGCCGTTGCCGTCATCGTCGGGTTCAAGGATGGCAAGATTTCGCACGAGCACATCTACTGGGACCAGGCCAGCGTGCTGGTCCAGGTGGGGCTTCTCAATCCCGCCGGTCTACCGGTAAGCGGCGCGGAGAGTGCGCGCAAGGTACTCGATCCCACGTTGCCGCCGCGCCAGTTCTGATCCACTGAACGAAACAGCGCACTGCCTTTATCTGCCATCCATGCTTTACGGTGCCTGCGCTGGCCCTATCTGTGGCGCTTTCGTCGGCGCTGCCAGGCCGACAAAGATAACCACGCCATCTCCACCGGGGCTTGCGGCCGAATCCACCGGCGTGCCGAAGACATCGCTATATGCATCCGGTTTCCAGTTATTCATCACCCATACATTCCCCGCCATATCCGGCTTCGCCTGCGTTTGGCGCATGATGGGCTTATAAGAGGGGAGGCTGGGTGGGGAATCCAGAGGGTCCTCGTATACCTGACTGCCGTCTCTGAGCAGTACTTGATCTCCTGCCGATGGCAGTGTGAATCCGGTTGCAGGCGAAATGGCGGAGCCGATGGTTGAGCCCGGGGGACAGTTCGCCACAGTCGCGCCGCACAGCTCGACTGCACCGTATTTCAGTGTGGGCTGGTCCGTCTTGTCGCCAAAAGTAGAGACCCAGATATTGTCTTTCGCGTCGATCGAGACACCCCATGGGCCATTGATGCCGCCACCGGAATAGGGAGATCCGGCTAAAGGAATTCCGTTGGTATCAAACGCATAGACTTTGTTCGTCGAGCCCGCCGCTGCTATCCATGCATTGCCCTTTGAATCCACCGCAACTCCTTTGGGGTTGCTGCCGCTTGGCAATGCCAGGGGAGTGCTGAACTGCGCAGTAATGGTAGTACCCACCAACTTATACTTTTGAACCGTATACGAACCGGTATAACCCACCCAGACAGTTCCATCCGCCGCTACTGCCAGACCGAAAGCGCTGACATTCGTGCCACCGGCTAATGAAAATGCAGCGGCCGGATTTCCCTTCGGAAATACAGTCACAGCGCTATTGCCGTAGTTCGCAATCCAGATATTTCCGTCAAAGTCTGAGGCCATGCCCTGCGGCCGCAAAGTCCCCCCAACCCAACCAAGGGTTGGAGACAAGGCAACGCCAACGGGCGAGAACTGGCTGATAGCTCCTGCGGGTTCAGGGGACCCGGCGCCGCCGGGAATGTAAGCCGATCCTCCCCAGCCGAAATCATCGAACCATATATCTCCCGTTGGATCGATCGCGATGCCGTAGCCGGCGCCCAGTATGCCGCCACCGCGGATGGGGGATGAGGGTGTGTTATTGCTGCCATCCGCAGGCTGGCCATTGGGCTTTAAGACCACATTGCAGGTCGTAGAGTTCGGAGTACCTGCGACTACGTTATTCCCAATCCAGACATATCCATTCTGATCGAAGGCCGGGTTGGCGGGGCCGGCCCAAGGGCACGTTGGACTTCCTGTGTCGTTGAATTTTACAGCCAGTGTCCATGCATCCAATCGTTGCAACGGATTGATCGAACTCGGCCCCTGAATAGATCCCAAGAAGGGGGTGTAGGTTTGCGTCGCCGCACCCAGCGCAAACAGAGTCGCGACGTTGGCCGCTGGATTGTGCGCAATATTGCTGATGGCCTGAAGTGTGGTTGTAGGTGCAACCCCTGCCAGCGTGGGCGATGCGCTGAACAGCGAGTTGCAGGCGCCACCATTAGCTTGAACGCATGAGGCCAGAATATTGGCCAAGGTCCCCAGCTCACGCCAGGTATTGGTCTGGTTCGCGTTGGGAGCCAGCTGAATGATCAAGGATGGCGTGCCGGTTGCGGCTGAGACCAGGTTCTCTGCCATGCCTGAGGCAATCGTGAGCGGCAGTTGAGGCCCAATCACGCTGTCATTCTTTAGGAACTGGGCCATCGCATAGGCTGAGGCCACGGTGGTCAGCTCATTGATCGTGACGCTTTGTAGTGGCGTATTGCCCAAGAGGGCCATCAGTTCGATAGTGCTGCCCTTGCTTGCGATCGCGTAATATACGTTGCCGCTGCCGTCGGTCGGCACCCTGATGGAAAAACTGCCGGTCGCACTGGTAACGCCGGAAGCGACGATTGGGGCGGAAGTAGTCTCTGCCTCGTAGATCGAGACGGTTGCCCCTGAGATTGGAACGGCCAAACCAGCACCTCCGGAGGAGACCGTGCCGGTTACCGTGACCGGCACACCAGACGAGCCGCCCGCACAACCCGCTAAAGCAAAGAGGCCTGTGGTCATACCGGCCAAGAACACCCATTGCCGCATGGCGCGTGCCGGATGGCTAGCATCATAGAGAGAAGCTGCTTGACGGTTCATTGAACCAGCTTTCTAAGAAATATTGTGCTGTGTATCTGTATGGCTCTCGGAGCCAGCGAACATGGCCGAAGAAAGTCGGCACTAGTAGACGACTTTCGAACTCTTGCTATTGAACGCAATGCAGATGGTCCATATGCTCACTGTTTTCCTGGACCAATGACCTGTGGATACACCATGACGTTGGTATCGGCAGCCGTGGTATCTCCTGGACGTATGTAAGAGCGTTCATACATATTGATTGGCGTGGCAGGGGTGGTGTCAGGTATTAAGGTGTTCCCATTCAAATTGACGCAGTACTGGACGGCGATCGTGCAACTCTTCGAGACCAGGCTGACATATAACTTTGGCAATGCAGCCTTGAGCGCGGGTGAGGCGGAGTTATACAAGCCCAACGCCTGGAGAACAGCCTGAGCAGAACCAACTGTGCTGTTCGAACCGGTCAAAGAGCCGCTGTTGAAGCCCACTGCGCTGAAATTAGACTGCGAAGAACTTGCCACACCGGCGGACTGTTGTGCGTTGTAAATCGCCAGCGAGATATAGCTTGAATTGCCAGCTTGATTATGGTCGACCCCAGCTACAAAGAGAATACTGTTACTGGATAAGGCGAAGCTAGGGGAGAAAGCGTAGGTACTCGTATCCTGATTGTCGCCGGCGCAGATAGTGCCCTTGTTGATGCAATCGGCCCCAGCTAATCCATGAGGTATACCGTTCACATCCAGAACGGTCCGAGTAAAGCTAGATGCAGACACAGGGGAAAGGTTCCCCAGCACTGAATTCGTCGTCGACCAGCCTTGAAGGAGGCTCGCTAATTCAGTTAAGGCGCTGGTCAATTGTGTCTCATCGGTTCCGGTACGGGGGCTATACAGATTTTCCGGATACCGTGCGACGGAGATAGAAGGCTTGCTTACCTTATAAACCAGGACATTATTAGCAACCGAAGAGTACCAGGCATCTGCGGAAGTTTGATCTTCGGGCAATGCGTATCTCATGAGTGACACGAGATCATCTGAAGTTTGGGTAGTACCCGTGCGCACGTTGTACCCGAGCGTTTCTATCATGATTGATTTCGGGTTGATTCCCCTGGCCGTTAACTTGGCCACAATGTCGTTGGCCAATAATTGATTGGATGTTGTGACAAAGGTAATGATTTGGCCATTCCATGGTGAGACGCCGGTTTGCTTCTGCACGATGACGTTGTTGACATCGTTTCCAACGCTGCCAAAAATTTCATACCGAGCAGTATTCGGCGAAATTACCTGAAGCGGGTCAGATAGAGGGTAATTGCTGCTGGCACTGGTGAACATATAACTTTGATAGCCGGCATAAGCCCCCGTAGGCGGATATTGCACTGCCGTGACCAAGGCATCCACATCGCTCAGGCGATAGAAGATATTCGTAGTGACACCATTCGGCCCAGGGGTATTGAAAGGAACCGCAGTGTAAGGGTCATTGTAAGCAGTCTCGATGGGTGGTTGCGGAATGATGTAAGGTGCTGCCGCATTGTTCCCAAAGCAACTCCCGAAGATAGCTACAAACTGAGGACAGTCCGTATTTTCGAATAGGTAGACGTTGCCCTGGACAACCGTATATCCACCGGATGACAGGCTCGCAAGCGCAGTTCCAGTTTGGGTTAGATTGGCAGAGCTTGATGAAGTGACTGGGGTGACAGCTGCGCAGCCGTGCAGCAACGACGCGGCGACGATGAGTACAGATTTAGCGGTTTTGTTGATACTTGTGGGCAGCGCGAAGGCTTGTACGCGGGTAGGGGAAGACTCAGAATTAACGCAAGCCGAACGGCTCTCATCGCGGGGAGAAGCGGCGCGACAGATCATGGGGATATGCCTTGTACAAGGATTGTGCTGTGTGTCTGTATGGCCTAAGCCAGTGAACGTGGCCGAAGAGGGTCTACTGTTGGGACGAGTAAGCGAAATGTCCCAAACGAATCGTGGAATCGTTGCGATTCCGAACGACGCTGGATGCCTGCTTGAGAAGCAATAATTGAACGTGTGACATTAAAGATGCAGCTACATGCATTGCGGATTCTAAGTTTTCGCATAGTGCAGGCTTTAGCCGTGTGATCGCATATGCCCGGAACGGGGCCGGCGATACCATGGTGTTCAGCGTAGATCTCGATTCTCTCGCATACACAGATCCAAGACAGTGTCGCGGTCAGGCGTCTGCTTCAGTTTGGAAGCTCTCTGATCATGCGGGTAGAGTATTGTCCAGATATAATTTTCGTTCGTTGCCGCTAAGTGGTCAGCGTGTTGGGTCACAGAGGGATTGGACCGCTGACGCGGCCTGTTCCGTGCCTGGAATACTAACCTTTACAATATTTTACACCGCGCGTGGAAGCAGCCAAATACTGCAATCAAGCGTAAGTTTGTCTCCTGAATATGCAGCTCCCGGCTCTCTTCATAAAGCATTGAAAAAATGCATCCCGAAACTAACCGTAACATCCAACCTAATCTGAATCGCTGAGTATTTCCCACTGTGATGTTCTGGAGAACGAACTTGCCCCAGATATTGAACTGCCTGTGCGCGGTTAAGCGCAATCTTGCATCTACTCGCCCTCATGTTGTTTCCAACCTGGCAATATCCACACTGGCAAAGCTGGCGGCTGTATGC
>Ga0118677_10008094_pt1 | contig 17011 bp, 11 predicted proteins | sample AliMusrvi5mmetaG_FD_86154 | JGI IMG/M metagenome (GOLD analysis project Ga0118677, IMG submission 86154) | reverse complement strand
CCCCCTCCCTTTATACCAAGCAACGTCCACCAGTGTCCTCACTCGTCTCGGCGAAAATCCCCATACTCCGGATTTTGCCGCACCCGAGCAAATAAATGGCGGACGGGTGGATGAACGCACCGACCTTTACGGGCTAGGACGCATCATTACGGACATGATCCAGTCTGCCGAGGGTTCCGCCCGCGTGCGCCAACAACACTTTACTCAGCGCTTGCTCGATTTGGCGGACGACCTGCTTGCCTTCGATCCCGAGGCACGCCCCCACTCGGCGGCGGATGTTGCTGAGCGGTTAGACTGCCTGGAGCCTGGCGCAACCGGATTCTGGGGTCGTGAGCGATCACCCTTCCGCGGTCTTGAGGCCTATCAACCGGAGCATTCTGAAATTTTCTTTGGCCGTGGTGGGGCCATCCGCAGAGGGCGGGAAATCATATACACAGACTCCCTCCCATGGCACGGCTTTTGCCTCATTACTGGCGGCTCCGGCTCGGGAAAGAGTTCGCTGGCGCGTGCCGGTCTCGGTCCGGATCTTTTGCGGAGAGGAGATGATTCTGATGAGGGAATTGCCGACAATATCCCAGCTATTTGCGACCTCAGTATCGTTCGCCATGAGGAGGAGAACCTGCTCGCACCCCTGGTCCGCTGTGTTTCCTCCTTCATCCCAGAAACCGATCCATGGGTCCTCGAGGAGTATCTACGCCATCCAGGTGCCGATCTAGCCCATATATTGGGCACTACATCCAGCGCTCCGTCAGAGGTCCGTTTCTGCTTAATCCTCGATCAATTCGAGCACTTCTTCCGACAATCCCTTTCGCGCGGTGCTCAGACACATTTTCTCGCCGCTGTTAGCCGACTCGCACGAACGCCTAGCATAGCAGTCATCGTCACCCTCCGAAGCGATTTCTATCACCTCTGCAGCTCGCATCCCATCCTCATGGAGCTGAAGGAACGTCACCAACTCGACCTAGGTGCTCCTCATTCATGGGAATTGGCCGCCATGCTGCGCCTAAGTGCCCGCGCCAGCGGTCTAAGATTCGAAACCTTGCCGGATGGACGCGGCCTCGATGACGTACTTCTCGACCAAGCCCGTCAGAATCCACAGACTCTGCCGCTTCTGTCCTACATGCTAGACCAGCTCTGGGAGCTCCGGGACAAGGAGAATGGGCTGATGCGCGTGAGTGATTACGAGCGCCTTGGTGGCTTCGAAGGGGCTATCGCCGCGAAGGCCACCGATACTTTTGAAAGTTTTCGAGCGGATTTCCCGGAGGTTGCAGACGCCTCTCTCGGCAAACTATTTCAGCTTGTGGTCGAAACAAACGACTCCTCCGTCGGCCCTGTGTTCGTCAGTCGTCTCGCTACCAGCGAGAATCTGGCCGCCACGGATCTGGTTGTCCGCAACTTGGCCGAACGCTTCGTGGCTGCCCGACTTTTCGTCACAGCCGATGACGGCGAGGATTCAAGTCGTGGACTGACGATCGCCCACGAATGCCTGCTGCGCGTGTGGCCCCGTGCCATCGTCTGGACTGAAGACAATCGGGACCTTCTGCTGACACGCTTCCGTGTCACTGCACGAATGAATGAGGGGAGTCCACTTCTCCCTGGTGATTCTTTACTTGAATCCGCCAAATTTCATTTGCAGCGCCAACCAGAGGCATTCACCCCAGCGCAGTTCAGCTACATTTATGGCGCGGTTCGATCTGCCAGAAAACAATTCCGCCTCAATACCCGTCGTCGCTGGCAGGCATTCTCGGCACTCTCCCTATTGACGATTCTAGCTTTGATCGCGGGTGCTGTCGCGTGGCAAATGAAGAATTACGCCGTGAACCAACGATCCGTTGCCGAAAAACAACGATTGCGAGCCGAGGCGCAAACAGCGCAGGCTTTGGCAGAGCGAGGACAGGCGGACGCTCAGCGAGTGGAGGCTCAGACACAGCAGAAAGAGGCACAGAAGCAGCAGAAAGAGGCCCAGACGCAGCGGAAGGAGGCCCAGACGCGGCGGGCAGAGGCGCAGCAACAGCGGGAAGAAGCGCAGGCTGCGACGGTGAAAGTCCGGCATGCACTGAGTCAATCTCATTTCTTGCAAGCGGTCCATTCCATCGACTCAAACTGCAATGCTGATGCTATGGCCCACTTGGCCAGGAGCCTGTACTTTGATCCTCAAAACGAAGCCAGTGTTGCTCGCTCAGTGACCCTATTGACGTACAATGACTTTCCTCTTCCTGTTCACCGTTTTGATCATGGTGACAAGGTTTGGATGGCTCGTTACAGTCCCAATGGGAAACAGATTGTGACGGCTTCATTTGACAAATCGGCACGCATCTGGAGCACAGAAACAGGGGAGCCTGTTACCCTGCCGTTGCTTCATTCTGATTTCGTTCTTTCCGCCGAGTTCAGTATGGATGGGACGCGCGTTGTCACAGCTTCGAGAGATCAAACTGCACGGGTATGGGACGTACGAAGCGGCAATTCCATAGGCGAACCAATGAAACACAGCGACGAGGTTCGCACGGCCTCGTTCAGTGCGGACGGAGCCCGGGTTGTTACCGCGTCGTGGGACCACACGGCTAGAATCTGGGACGCCAAGACCGGGAAAGCCATGAGCGGTCCTATGCAACATGCTGATAAGGTTTGCATGGCGAAATTCAATTCGGACGGAAATCGCATTGTTACTGCCTCGGAGGATAGCACCGCAAGGGTTTGGGATGGACGTACAGGACTGCCTGTGACCAGTTCCCTGAAGCATGGAGGACGGGTCCAAACGGCGCAATTCAGTCCCGATGGAAAAAGCATTGTAAGCGCGTCACAGGACAGCAGCGCCCGGGTCTGGGAAACTGAAACAGGCCGCCTTCTCATTCCTCCTTTATGCCATGCCGACAGGGCTTCGTGGAAAAGCGAAGTATGGTCGGCCGAATTCAGCCCGGATGGCCGAAGTGTTGTCACCGCTTCGTGGGATAAAACAGCTCGAATTTGGAACGCCAGAACAGGAGAAGCCTTAACCGCGCCACTGCAGCATTCGGACTTCGTCATGTCCGCCAGGTTCAGTCCGGACGGACAACGGGTCGTAATCGCAACTCTGGCAGATGGCACCGCAAGGATTTGGGATCCTCACACGGGCACGCCAGTGTCAGCGCCGATGAAGCATTTCAATTACATACGATGGGCACAATTCAGTCCCGACGGCAAGTCTGTTGTTACGACATCAGAGGACTTCACCGCACGAGTCTGGAATGTCGAACCCGGCCGGGCGAAGGCCGCTCCGGTCCAGTCCAATAACTTGGTGACTTCGGCCGGTTTCAGCCCGGATGGAGGAAAAATTGTAACATCGTCAGTGGATGGAGGCGTTCGGGTTTGGAATGCGGAAAGCGGCGAACTTCTGTGCGGCCCCATGAAATCCACAACTCCCGACGAGGCATTTGGGTTTACACGCTTTGGTCCGGATGGCAAGCGCATTCTGGCACTTTCTCAGACGGGAACCGTAAGCGTATGGGATGCATCGAGCGGGATAATTATTACCGATCGGATAGGTGGTGGTGGCATCCCCCGAGCTTGTCAGTTCAGCCCGGATGGCAAGTACATCCTGACAAAAGCATCGCCCTCGGCAGTACAACTATGGAAAGTGGACTCGGGGCTCCCCTATGGCAAGCCCATGGAACACCGGGGAGGGGAGATTCTCTTCGCAGAGATCAGCCCGGATGGCACAAAAATCGCCACTGGAGCAGCCGATAATACGGCGCGGGTTTGGGATATATCTACGTCCAAGCCTGTGGGCCAGCCGATGACCCACCTCAAGGGTGTCTTTTCCGCCCGCTTCAGTCCGGACGGCAAACGCATAGTGACCGCCTCGGCGGACGAAACCGCACGGGTGTGGGATGCTGCAACGGGCCTTCCAGTCTCGAATAAGATGAACAACAGAGGTTTTGTTTGGACGGCTTGCTTTAGTCCTGATGGAACAAAGGTGGCAACCGCAACCTTTGGAGTCGGAATCGCTCAAATATGGGATGCAGAAAGCGGTGCTGCACTTACACAGCCGATGAGACATAATGATTTTGTCAACTCGGTGGAATTCAGCCCGGACGGCAAGCAGATTGCGACGGCGTCCAAGGACGGGAGCGTTCGGGTTTGGGACGTTGAAACAGGCCAGCCTCTTAGCGAATCCTTGATTCACTCAGGAGAGGTTTCTTCGGCTTCTTACAGCATGGATGGCCGGCGGTTGCTGACAGTAGCTGCCGGATCCGCGAAAATATGGGACCTCTGGCCGAACGGCAAGGCTCCTGACTGGCTCGTAAATTTGGTGGAGGCCGTTGCCGGAGAGCAATTGGACGATTGCGGAGTGATCAAGGCTCCGTCGGGTAATTCCGCCATGGCATTAAGAAATTTGAAGAAGAAACTCGATACTGAGCCCCGTGACAACCCATGGGTAGTCTGGGGACGCTGGTTCCTGGCCAATCGCTCCACACGTACGATAGCTCCTTTCACGACGATCACTCACCTGACGGGGCCGCCGCCGAAAACCGGGGATAAATAGAAAAAATCGCCGATTTTTAGAAACGGAGCCGTGATTGGTGGCGAGTTCTTCTTGTGCCCAAACGCCGCCCCGGGCTCAGTGATTGCAATGAAATCTCTTCCAATCCGAAATTCCGAGGCATGAAGTCCAAAGTATCAAAAATTCTCTAACTTCCCCCTTGCCACCCGGCCGCCAAACAGCTTTTCTCCACTTGTCCGCTCCGACGGATGGGAATGAGGCTGATGTTTCTTGGAAACTCGAACCCATTCTTCCCCGATAACTGATCCGCAGCTAACCGATCCTACCCACATGACAGCCCATCAATCCATGGAATCGTTGCTCCCCGCCCACCAGTGTCCATCCTACATCGAAGGATTTGAACGCCGCCAACATCCGCACTTTGCCGTGCAAAAACCGAAATCGGAATTCGGCCTCCTGTGTGGCGGTCACTGGATCTGTTCGATGATCGCCGTCCTTCTGGTGGCTTGCGCAAGCCAGTCCGCCAGGGCCGGAGGCGTCACCGTCATCACACACGGCTACGAATCACCGTATTTTGGTTACCCTGGCTGGGTTGACACCATGGCTGACCAGATTGCTGCGGCCGCCGAAGCCAAAGGCCAAACAACCAGCCGCTATCACCTTGTCATTGGGCACACCCTCCTCGCAGGTCCCTACCAGACCCTAGACGCCACCTCATCGAATCTTGCCTCCGACGCGGACGAAGTGATTGTGACGGTGGATTGGGCAGCTTGGGCAGATCATCTTGACCCGGCGTACGGTAGCCACGCAAATACGGCTGATATTGCAGCCATATTGGCAACCGATCTCTTGGCGACGTTACCAAGTCGGGGCATCTCGTCGCCGCTGGCATCTCGACCTCTCCACCTTATCGGGCACAGCCGTGGTGCGTCGGTGATGATGGAGACGGCCCGCATCCTTGGGTCCAGCGGCAGTGAACCCGAGAGACCCGGCAAATTCGCAGTCTTTCCAGCATGCCCAGCCGCAATTCAGCCCCACTCCGCAACATGAGAAACACGATCTTACGCATGACCTCAGTCGCGATGTCCAATTCCCGCAATATACACCTAACTCAATTAAAAATGAAAAACCGCTTCTCAAATCTCAAAAATATCGGACTGATTTTGACCTGCGCCTTCGCCTTGTCTTCATGCGCGGCCTTACAGATCCAAGAAGACAGGCAGAAACTGGCGCAGTTGGAGGCTGACTACCACGCAGGTAATGTTAAGAAAACAGACTACAAACGTGAGAAGAAGCGGCTGGAACACGAGATTCAGGAAAATCAGGACCTGATCAATAATCCCCCGCCTGCCATGGACGATCAACCCCAAGACGGTGACGGCGGCCAGGTTCCTATGGATGATGGCGGCGTGATTTATGATGACGCTGGCGGCGAGGTTGCTGTCGATGCCCCCTATTTCGTGTATGCCAATATCTACTATTACCAAGACCATGGCCGGTATTACTATGCCGAGCACGGACACAGGCGATATGTATCCAGCCTGCCGGCAGGTGGGCGGCGGGTTAGCAGTCACGACGTGCATCCAACTCGTCCCGGGCCCGGGACTCACCAGCCATCGGCCCCGCAGCAGCCCAAACCAGGTCGACCGAACCAAACTCCAGCAGGACCCGCGAGACAATCCAATAACAGACCCCAGGGCGGTGGCAACGCGACCCCGCAGCCGCAAGTACGCCCCAACCCTGCGCCAGTCAAAGCCCAGCCAAACGCCCCCTCAAAGAATGGCAAAACCGACAAGGATCAACAGCATTGAATCCGACTGGTCGTTCAGCGACGACAATTAGAGATCACTGTTAACCAATCAGCTATGAAAAATCACATTCTGTACTTGTCATTGATCTCATGCACTGCTCTCACCACCAGTTGCGGCACTGGACCGGGTGGTGAACCTTACTTTCTTGGCATACCTGTACATGATCCCCCGAATTACAGCGCGCCAACCCAGTATCCAGAACAACCCGCTGACCAGGATCAAGTCCAGCCGTATGTAGTGGTCGAAGAGCCCTATTTCGTGTATGGCGAAATCTACTATTACCGAGACCACGGACGGTATTACTACGCCGATCACGGACACAGGCGATATGTATCCAACCTGCCAGCAGGTGGGCGGCGGGTTAACAGCCGCGACGGGCAGCCAACCCGGCCCACGGCCGGTCCTCATCAGCCACCGACTCCGCAGCAGTCCAAACCTGGCGACCGCCAGCGACCAAAACAGCCTCCGGCAGGGCCTGTGAGACAGCCCAATAGCGGAGGCCAGGGAGGTGGCAAGGTGGCCCCGCAGCCGCAAGTACGATCCATCCCTGCGCCAGCCAAGGCTCAGCCAAACTCTCCCTCCAAGAACGGTAAAAACGATAAGGATCAGCAGCATTGAGGTGGTCGCGGTAGGGCTTCAAGTAACCTGAGTCCGCAGCACATAGCCGGGCTGGCGGCGAGCCCCCCTGTGAACCCGAAAGGCCCAGCAAATCCGCAGTCTTTCCAACATGCCCAGTAGCAATCTCTCCCCCCCCGCAGCGACTCTAACCTAGAAACAATTATGAAACACGTCCATACTGTTCACAAATTCGCCCTTGGCGTCATTCTATCTGTAGCATGTCCTTCGATACACGCCCAAGCTCTTACTGCGCAATCCGAGGCGCGCATAGCCCAACTGGAAGCCGAGAACGCTAAGTTGCGACAACAGGTGCGGCAGCCTGTCGAATCACAAGCGAAGCAGAACTTAACGCCAGAGGAAAAGATCCTTGACAATCTCTTCACTGAAATGTTTTCAACTCGTACCGAGGGTGGAGACGAAGTCGTGAATCTCCTCCATAAATACGGATTTGTGCACAAGGGGCCCGTTCCCACCTTTCCGGCCGATGCGACTGCCGAGCAGTCAAAAGAGCGTCTCCGCGGACTGGTCAATGACTTGCTGAAATTGGCTAAGACCAACAAGCAAGCCTCCGCAATAGTCACAAAGTTCAACCTCTCGAAATTGAAGTTGGCAAAGTAACCCGTCTTCTCAAACCTCTTGAATTTATTTGATGCTCAGTCCCGCTGGAATGCGGCCATACCCACCATGAAAACTTCACTTATACGCACGCTTTCGGCGATCATTTGCCTCGTATCCGCGATAATTCCAATGTCCGCGAACGCGACTGCGGAATACAAATACAAGCCGGGGGAATATGTCACGATTAGTCACGGCACTTCACCGAATAAACTATACGCAATTGCGGCGCATGGAGAAGGAGAATATGGCTTTGACAACTTCCATCTCTATTTGATGAATGCCGAGGCCGATAAGAAGATCGCTTCACTGAAGGAAGTCGCGGTAATCCTCGATACTGCCGCATCCGCCTCACTACACAAAGCCTGAGAAAGTCCACCATCTGCTGCTCGATCAACTCGGCTTCACCCTGCCCGCCCAGCCCCCGCCCGAAATCAGAAATCCAATGCCTGTGGTGGAGACCTTTTGAGAAAATGCACGCAATCTCAACGATTTGGATCAGAAAAGCGCTCTAACAGCGAAAGTCGGCTTAGCCACCGCCTGGATGAACTGCCACCCGCTCAAATAAGGGCAAAAGTCAGGCACTCGTGCCGCAGTTGCGCTCAGCGGCCGAGGGTCACCACCACCTTGTCCTTGCGGATGGTCACGTCTTTGAGCAACAACTTGGCGAGGTTGGTTTTGGTATCATTTTTGGTTAGCTTGTAGATGGGGACGGCCTCGCCAAGTTCACCGGCGAGGTGATTGAGCCCCTCCTGCAAGGCCGCGCGATAATTCTCGGGCATTTTGAGTACCTCGAGGGATTGCAACTCGGGTTGTTCCAGATAAAACTGATAGTCCGCCGGTTTGTAGCCGATCCTGGTGACGAGGGCGGCGCTGCCGGAGTAGGATTTTTCGAGGAGGTCCGGGACGCCCACAGCCACCTTCACATCCAGACTTACGCGCACCTTGTCCTCGTCCGGCAGAAAAACCGCCCGCGGATTGAGATAGGTCACGCGCACGATTTTCAGATAGGTTTTATCCTTGGGAAATTTCCGTGCGAGAGCTGCGTCGATCATTCCCTGAGTGATATTGATGGTGACCGTCCGGTCCAAAGCATCGCGCAGCAGGAAACCCGCCGCGCCCGCCACCAGCAGCAACAGCAGGCCAATGAGCCAATTTTTTTTCATGGGATTATCAGATGGAATCTCCGGTGAAGGCGTATCCTTGTTTACAATCTCAGTCGAGCATGGAGCGGACGAGCGCCTCGAGCTTGACGATGTCCGCGGCGAAGGTGCGTATCCCCTGGGCTGTCTTTTCGGTGGCCATCGCATCCTCGTTGAGCGCATAGCGAAATGCCTTTTCATCCAGATATAGCCGCGCACAATCGCTCATCGCGGCCTCAGATGGCGTGAGTTGTGCGACGAGCGGCTCGTCGCAGGCCTGAAGTTCGGCCAACAGCGCGGGGCTGATGGTCAGCAAGTCGCAACCGGCCAGCGCTAGGATTTCGCCCTTGTTGCGGAACGATGCACCCATCACCTCTGTGCGATAACCCAATTTTTTGTAGTAATGGTAGATGGCGCGCACGGATTGCACGCCGGGGTCATCGGCACCCTGATAATCCTTGCCGGTGGCGGCCTTGTGCCAATCGAGGATACGTCCGACAAAAGGAGAAATGAGTTGCACCCCGGCGTCGGCGCAAGCCACCGCTTGGGCAAATGAAAACAGCAGGGTCAGATTGCAGTGAATGCCTTCCTTTTCCAAAATCTCCGCCGCCTTGATCCCTTCCCAAGTGGCCGCAATCTTGATTAATATGCGTTTCCGCGAGTGCCCCGCCGCTTCGTAGGCACCGATCAATTCGCGGGCTTTGACCACAGTGCCCGCCGTGTCGAACGACAAGCGGGCATCCACCTCGGTGGAAACCCGGCCGGGTACGATCTTGAGGATTTCCAGGCCGAAGAGCACCAGAATGCGGTCGATGATCGCCGAGGTGAGGTCAGCGCCTGCCAGTCCTGAGGGTTTCAGCCCGGCGATGGCCTGCTCGACGAGCGGCCGGTACTGCGGCTTGGTGGCGGCCTGCAATATGAGCGAGGGATTGGTGGTGGCATCCTGCGGATGATAAATTTGCATCGACTCGAAGTCGCCGGTATCGGCGACGACGGTGGTCAGTTGCTTCAGTTGATCGAGTTGGCTCAGGCTCATGGCGAAACAAGAGTAGCACCGGGGCCGCAACCTGAAAAGGCAAAATCGGCTGCCAACTGCGCGAGGAGAGGCGTTCCTTGAATCACCCTAACTCGGCGCTGCTAGAGCACTTTGAAAAGCGCAAAGTTGTTGTCGTCTGGTCAAGTTTTCTTCTCTTGGGCGTTCGGCGAGCCGTCATCAAGTCTCCTGAGTAACTTGGCTTGGAATCACGGGATAGCAACGATTTGGAAACCGAGAGCCTCAGCCTGCTTTTCTAGTTTATTGAGCTGCTTTTTGCGGTTCTGGGGCGTGATTTTGAATGCCTCTGTCTCGTCGTAGGGCCGCCCGGTGGCGATCATGGCATAGACGACTCGCGCCAGTTTGTGGGCCGTGGCGGTGATCCCCTCCGCCTTGCCAAGGCGACCTTTGATGCGGCGGCTGTATTGACCCATCAAGCCCTTCGCGTTGGCCAAGCCTAGCGCACACAGCCGGAAGGCGTCAGCGAGCCGATTCTTTACCGAGCGTGTCTTGGCCTTGAGCACTTTGCCTCCACTGATATCGTTGGCTGGGTTCAACCCCATCCACGAGCAAAACTGTGCAGGAGTGGGAAAAGCGTTGAGGATTTGCTCACGAGTTCCGAGTTCGCTCATCATCACACCGAGCAGCCCGCTGCCCACGCCGTCAATCGCGCCTAGGTCCACGCCGTAGAATCGTGCTGCCTCGGTCTGCAAGTCCATACGCAAGGTGTTCTTCCCGGGGGGCTTGCCTTTCTTCAGCGCCGGTGGCGGAGCACCTTCGGCGGCATCATCGCCATCATTGGGCAGCGGGGCGATCCCCTTGATGAGCACTTCTATGCGCTCATCCAGTTCCGCCAGGGCCTTGAGTTGATAGAGCCATTGGCTCTGGCACTGCGCGAGAACAAAGAGATATTCCGGGCGATAGTCCCCCTGCAAGGCGGAGATGACAGTTTGCTCGCTGCTCTTACAGCGGCGGTCCCGCAAAGCCGCGAGTGTCGCCGGATCGCGCTCGCCAGCCAGAATTGCGGTAATGATGGCTTGAGCGCTCACACCGTCCAGATCGCTGAAGACATGGTGGATTTTCAAATTCATCTCGGTGAGCACCTTCTGCATGAGCAACACCTGCCGGGACAACTCCGAGACCAATCCCGCCCGGTGGCGCATGAGATAGCGCAACGGCAGGATGTCCTGGGCGGGACGGAATGATTTTTTGAGCAGTCCGGCGGCGTGGAGTTGCTGGAGCCACTGGGCATCGCACACATCGGTCTTCTTGCCAGGCACGCCTTTGACATGGCGCGCGTTGACCAGGTAAACCTCTATACCAGCCTGCTCCAGCACATCGAAGCTGGTGACCCAGTAGTTGCCCGTGCTTTCCATTGCCACGGTTTTGACACCACAGGCTAACAGCCAGTCGCGCAACTCGTGAACGCCACCCGTGAAGGAACTGAAAGTGCGAACCGACACGGCGTCGCGATCCGGTGGAACAGCCGCAACGATTTCATCGGCACCGATGTCGATGCCTGCGGCATCGGGTTGGGCGGTGGTGTTGATACACTGCTGGGTCTTGCTGGGACGGTTCTTCTTGCGCCGCTTGAGGCGAACATGGATCGGCTTGCACTTCATACTTATCGGGGTTGGGGTTGGGGTTGGGTGGCAAAAGGGCGATCGGCTAGAACAATTCGGACAATCTCCTGAACGGGGTCACTTCCCAAAAACCGGGCCTTCGCCCGGTCCCAAGTCGCGCCACCAATGCTCCATTCGCGAGGATCGCTTCCATGCTTGCGTACGGGCTTGAGGCAGACCGCCCCATCACCAGTGACAAATCGGACTACACTCCTCTTGCCGCGAGGAGTTTACCGCAAAAGCCACGCCGCTGGCAACCCAAGTTACTGCCCACTCCATACCCGCCCCGGGTTCCGTGCTTGCGTCTTGAAATCTTGCATCTTGCTATTCAGCTTCCATCAGTGCTACCTCGGCGAGCATCCGCGCCGCGTGCCGGAAGCGCGGCAACATCTGCTGATAGGCCAGTCGGTCGTCAGGGTCGGGTGCGGCGGTGGTTTCCAGATGGTGGATGGTATCGATGGGCGTGAAGTCGTGCCACAGACCGGCAGCGACGGCCGCGACAGCCGCTGCACCCAGTGCTCCGGCATCCTGGCCCACATTCGTTTGGTGGATCGAGAGGTCGAAAGCGTCGGCGAAGATTTGCCGCCATAGGGCGCTCTTGCTGCTGCCACCGACGACGACCATACCGTCGCGGACGGGGCAGAGCTGGCGCAGTTCATCCAAGGCGAGGCGCAGGTTGAGGGCGATGCCTTCCATGGCGGCGCGAATGAGGTCGGCGCGGGTATGGCCAAGGTCCAGACCGAGGAAGGCTCCGCGGATGCGCGGGCTGGTATCCAACGACGAACCTCCGGCCAGACTGGGATTGAACAAGACACCTCGGGCACCGACTGGCGAGGTTGCGGCGAGTTCTCCCATCAGATCATAGACGTCAACCTCATCGCGCCGGGCCTGGGCTAGCAGGTCCTGACAAAATTGTTGGCAGACCCATTTGAACGAACTGCCTGAGGAAAAAATAGCCACTGCCGAGTTGAACAAACCGGGCATCACATGCGTGAACACATAGGGCTTGACCCGCACATCTAGCAGTGGCTGAGCGGAAGTGACCGCGATCCAAGCCGACGACCCGAGCGAGGCGTAACTGCGGCCCTCGGCGATATTGCGAGCCCCCAGCGCCATGCAAGAATTGTCCACACCGCCGCAAGCCACCTTGACCGTGCGCGGCAACCCGAGATCCGCGGCGGCGGTGGCGGTTAGTTCGCCGAGAATCGAGGCGGACGGCACAATGTCTGGCCAGATCTCGCGCGGCAGCCCACTCGCCGCTACCCACTCCGGCGCATAATCCCAGCCTCGCAGGTCGTACACACCGCAGCCCGAGGCATAGGAAAAATCAGTGGCCGTTTTACCAGTTAGAAGGAGATTGAGATAATCCTTGGTGCCTACAATCTTGTTGATCTTGCAAAACATCTCCGGCATCTGGTCGCGATACCACAGTGCCTTGAACACAGTGTAATGGGCGGCTGGAAATCCATTTCCGGTAGTTAGGTACCATTGCTCCGCATCCACGTGCTTAAAAAACGCCGCACTTTGCGCCTCAGCACGCCTATCCGACCAGATCGGTGTGGCGTCGCACAACAGGTGCCCATTCACATCGAGCGGCACACAGCCCAGACTGTGGCCGGAAATGGCCAGGCACTGGATGGCAGCGGCGTCGGCACCGGGGCTGGCCAGCAATTGGCGCGTCGCGGCGACGAGTACCGCCCACCAATCGGCGGGCCGTTGCTCGTGCCAGGACGCTTGCGGATAGAACGTGTCGTACCCAACAAATACCGAGGCCAGCCGCTGGCCGTCGGCTTCATAGAGCGAGGCCTTGATGCCGCCAGTGCCGAGGTCATAGCCAATGATGTTGCTGGACATGGGAAGGATAAAAGTTAGGGTCAGTATGGAGTTATATGGAGCTGCGGTGACGACTCAGGTCAACAGGCTTCCCAATTGATGTCCATCTGCGGTTTGATTTCTGAATTTTCCAATGAATGATACCTGATTCGTAACGGACAGGGGTACAATGGCCACGGAACTCACGCCACCTCGATGCCGCCGCCGGGCTGAGCAGCACATTCGGCGAGCATGCGGATGCCGTTGGCAGTGCCAATGCCGAAGCGGCGCACACCTAGCCGGTGCATCGCCGCGATGGTAGCCAAATCACGCACGCCGCCCGCTGCCTTGATGCCGGCACGCCCGCCCACTGTCTCATGAATAAGGGCCACATTAGCGAGGGTGGCACCGGTAGGCGCCCAACCGGTGCCGGTTTTGACCCATGCGGCACCGGCTTCGACGGACAATTGGCTGCCGCATCGAATCTGCTCGGGCGTGAGCCAATGGCATTCAAGAATGACTTTAAGCGGCACTCCGTCCGCCGCCTCGACCACCGCGCGAATGTCCTCGCGCACTGCCTCATGATGACCACTGCGCAGCCAGCCGACGTTGATGACCATGTCGAGTTCCGTGGCCCCATCTGCCAGCGATTGGCGTGCCTCAACGACCTTGATCGCGGTGGTGTGCGCCCCGGACGGAAACCCCACCACCCCGCCAATGCCAATATGCGGCGCATCAGCTAGCAACTCCTTGAGCAGCCGAGTATAACAGGGCAGCCCAAACACGCACACCACGCCCAGTTCGCGGGCTGTGGCAGCTAGTTCGCGTATCTCGGTTTCATCGTTCTCAGCGCGGACGCAACTGAGGTCGATCAGACGGGCTAGCTCTTTGGCTGTTAGAATCATGGCGGGCAGACAATGTGATAACCCACCAGCCCCCCCAATAGCAAGCGAACAATGCCAGTGAGATTATTGTCTCAAAATCCTCCAAAAAACCGATTTTTCGCCCTCTTTCGCCCATTTTCGTCCATTCTCATATCCCTTGAGCGGCTTAGATGGCAATCCCGCCTTGAAATCCCCCAATTCCCGTGCATGCTCCGCCCCGCCCATGGCCGAACCCTCATTCCAATCGCTACCCGGATTTCGCGACTTCATTCCCCGAGAATGCGCCGTGCGCAATTATTTGTTCGAAACCTGGCGATCGGTGGCTCGGCGCTGCGGCTACTCGGAATACGAAACGCCCATCCTCGAGGACACCGGTCTGTACCTCAAAAAATCCGGCGGCGAGCTGTCGGCCCAGTTGTTCCGCTTCGAGGACCAAGGCGGGCGCGACGTGACACTGCGTCCGGAAGTGACGGCCTCGCTGGCGCGCCTCGTAGCGCAGCACCAGCGGGATTTCGCCAAGCCGATGAAGTGGTTTGAGATTGGCCAGTGTTTCCGCTACGAAAAGCCGCAAAAAGGGCGCGGCCGCGAGTTTTACCAATTCAACGTCGATATCCTGGGTGAAGCCAGCCCGGCGGCCGATGCCGAACTCATCGCCTTGGCTATCGAAACGATGTTCGCCTTCGGCTTCGTCGCAGGAGATTTTGTCATCCGCGTGTCAGACCGCAAGGCCTGGATGAATTTCGCCGAGCGTCATGGCCTAGCCGCTGAAATCGTGCCCGAGTTCCTCAACATCATCGACAAACTCGAACGGGAAAAACCCGACGTGCTCAATACCAAACTCGCCGCGCTCGGCCTCACCCCGCAGGCCGTGCGCGATTTCATCGCCTCGCCCGCCAACGCTTCATCCGCCTATCAGGCGATCCTGGCCGATCTGTCGGCCCGTGGGTTTGCCAATTGTGTCGAACTTGACCTCTCGATCGTACGCGGCCTAGCGTATTACACCGGGGTTGTCTTCGAGGTCTTCGACTCGAAAAAATCCATGCGCGCTGTCGCCGGCGGCGGCCGCTACGACAGCCTCGTGGCCACCCTCTCCGGCGGTAACGTCGATCTGCCCGCCACCGGCTTTGCCATGGGCGATTACGTCATCCGCAACCTCATCGAGGAAACCACCCACGCCGCCATGCAAATGGAAGTGTGGCTCCAACGCAATGCCGCCGCCTGCGACGTGTTTGTGGTCGTCGCCGACGAGGGGCAGCGCCCCACAGCCCTGCGCCTCATCACCCACCTGCGCCGCGCCGGCATCGCTGCGGATCTGCCCTTGGCTCCGGCCAAAGTGCCCAAGCAATTTCAAAACGCCGAACGCTCGCGTGCTCGTTTTGCCCTGATTGTTGGTGCCGAGTATCCCGTCCTCAAGCTTAAGGTTTTGTCCAGCCGCGCCGAGGAATCCGGCCACGCCGACACCGTCGTCCCCTGGCTAACCGAGCGACTCACCCAGCCCGACGGCCCACTCCTGGCATGATGAAAATTGACCGAAGACAGAAGACTGCTTTGCTCCCAGATAGAAGATCGGGAATCCTTCTCCTCATGGTCCCGTCTGCTTCTTGTCTTCTGTCTTCTGTCTTGCAGCGAAGCGATCTTCCATCTCTCAATCTAACCACTTCTGACTAGTAACCGACAACTCACCTCCCCCCATGCGCACCCACCATTGCAACCAACTCCGCGAATCCGACATCGGCCAGGCCGTCACTCTCATCGGTTGGGTCAATTCCGCCCGTGACCACGGCGGGGTCATCTTTATCGATCTGCGCGACCGCGAAGGTCTCACCCAGTGTGTATTTCGCCCAGAAGAAAACCCACAGGATGCCACCCTATCCCACACGCTGCGCGAGGAAGACGTGGTGCAAGTGACAGGGCGCGTGGCGCTGCGCCTCGAGGGGTCGGGCAACACCCGCATCCCAACCGGGGCTATCGAGATTGTCGTCGCCGCTCTGCGCATTGTAAACAAGGCCGACGTGCTCCCGTTCCAACTCGACAAGGAGTTATCTAACGAGGACATGCGCATGAAATACCGCTATCTGGACCTGCGCCGCGCGCGAATGAGCAGCAATATCCGCCAGCGCCACACCATCACCTCGGCAGCCCGCCGCTATTTGGACGACGCCGGGTTCTATGAGGTGGAAACCCCGATTCTATCCAACCCAACGCCGGAAGGCGCGCGCGATTTCCTGGTCCCCTCACGCCTCAACCCGGGCCGCTTTTACGCCCTCCCACAAGCACCCCAACAATACAAACAACTGCTGATGGTGGCCGGCTTGGAAAAATATTTCCAAATTGCCCGCTGTTTCCGCGATGAGGATTTACGAGCCGACCGCCAACCGGAGTTCACTCAGATTGATATCGAGGCTAGCTTCATCGGCCAGAATGATATCATCACTCTCGTCGAGGGATTGCTGGTGGCCATGTTCAAGGCAGGGCTCGATATTGACGTGGCGAAAAATTTCCCCCAACTCACCTATCGGGAGGCGATGGACATCTATGGTTCAGACAAGCCGGACACCCGCTATGACATGAAGATTATCGACTTGGCCATCATCTTTGCCGCCACCGAATTCAAGATTTTCCGCAACACTCTGGACGGCGGTGGCGTCGTTCGCGCCATCAACGCCAAGGGCTTCGCCGGTATCACCACCGGCCAAATGAACCGCCTCAACGAAATCGCCATCCAAGCCGGCCTGCCCGTCAAAACCCTCGCCTTTATCAAATGCGAAAACGGCGAATACAAAAGCCCCCTGTGGAAATTTTTCACCGGCACCGAAAAAGAAGCCATCATCTCCAAGCTCGCTATCGAAGAGGGCGATATCGTGTTCTTCGGCGCCGGTGCCATCGACACGGTGAGCACCATCCTCGGTCGCGTTCGCTGCGAAATCGCTAGCATGATGGAGCTAACTAAAAATTCCACCGCCTTCAACTTCCTCTGGGTGGTCGATTTCCCAC
>Ga0118677_10008093_pt1 | contig 17011 bp, 12 predicted proteins | sample AliMusrvi5mmetaG_FD_86154 | JGI IMG/M metagenome (GOLD analysis project Ga0118677, IMG submission 86154) | reverse complement strand
CTGCCGCTCGGCTCCGTACCGGTTGGGACCCACCCGCTCCCCCACCGCCGCCAGCAGTTCCTGTCGGAACTCCTCCGACCCGAGCACCCAGTCGCGCCGGAGTTGCTCGTAATCGGCCGCGCTCTCCTCTGCTGGGGCGTCTCCACCACCAGATGGAAGTGGTTGCTCATCAAACAGTAAGCGTGTACCTGCCATTCGGTCTTCTGGCACGCCTCGCCCAACGTCCAGAGGAACCTCTGCCGATCCTCGTCGTCCCGAAAGATCACCTCCCGCTGGTCTCCACGCTTCATGACGTGATACATGGCCCCGGGATACTGAATTCGTAGCTTCCGTGGCATGCGCTTTTCTTATCAACCCGCCCCGGCAGTGTCAATAGTAAGGACTGACACTTGTTTGTTCGGGGAAGTCGAAACACGCGAACTCCTCCGTCAGGGGCTGCAGGACCCGCGCTCTGCAGTGCGCGTAGCCGTCGCCAGAGGTCTTTGGCGATTGAAGAGCCATGCAGAGGAGGTCCTGCCGGTTCTGGCGGCCCTGTTAAACCACAAGCTCGCCAGCACCAGGGCCGGGGCTTTGAAGGGCCTCTGCGAAATGGGGTGCGGGGCCCGGCCATGCGTATCTGAGGTCCAGCGGTTGACGTCGGATGAAAACGAGTCTGTGCGCGGGGCAGCTTCCGAGGCCCTGAAGAAAATTAGCGGGCAGGCGCAGAACAGGAAAGTTTCGACCGCAGATTGGTCCTGGCCCGCTGAGCAGCAGGTGCTAGATCGCTTGCAGCAGAAGAGGGAGAGTGAGACAAACAGTAATCGAAAATGAAAGCCCTGACGCCTAACGAATCGTGCCAACCGACGCCGGTGGGCCGTCATGCTGTTTCCCCGACGCCGTTGGCCAGTAGCGGCTGCACTCTGCGTTAGGTGCTCAAATGCGTAATCTGGGAGCCAAGGTCATTATTCCCGCAGCGATCGTGGTTGTCATCGGCGCGGCAATAGCATGGTTTGTATTCTCGACACCCCCACGGCATGGTTCGCGCAGCCCCGATGGAACCGTGACCTTCCTTGGCTACACTAATGACGCCGCCGGTGCTCGGCTGGCACGCTTTGAGGTCATAAGTTTAAGTGCCTTTGCAGGTGCCCGGGCGCCAAAATACGTCATTTGTGCCCGGGCATCGGGAGGCGGCTGGACGCCTCACTCCGCCGGACCAAGTCTTTGTGTCCGCTTTTCCGTTTGGCGGGCATTGATAGTTAGATGACAATGCGCATCAGCATGGATGACTGGCAACTGCTTCAGGCTTACGCCAACAATCGCTCGGAAGCGGCGTTTGCAGAACTGGTCAGGCTCCACCTCGACTGGGCTTTCTCCGTGGCCCTCCGCCACGTCGGCGATCCGCATCTGGCCGAGGATGTGGTCCAGTCGGTATTCGTGCTCCTGGCCCGCAAGGCCCGCGATCTCGGCCCCGGCACCCGGGTGGGTGGCTGGCTCTTTCGCACGACCCGTCTGGTGGCGGGCCACGCCCGGCGCGCAGAACAACGGCGCAAAATCCGTGAAGCAACCGCCTGCACTATGAGCCCCGATACCACCTCCCCCGACACCGATGCAATTCTCTGGGAACAACTCGCGCCGCACCTGGATCAAGCCGTAGCCGCGCTTTCCGAGGCCGACCGGTCGGCAATCCTGCTGCGGTTCTACGAGAAGATGCCAATGCGTAACATCGGAGAGAAGATGGGCGTCAGCGAAGAGGCGGCGAAGAAGCGCGTCAGCCGGGCAGTGGAAAAGCTCCGTGAGTTTCTGGACCGGCGAGGGGTGAAGCTGAGCGGCGTGGCGCTCGCGGCAGTTTTGGCCGATAAAACGGTGCAGACGGCCTCGGCGGCGCTGGGGGGCACGGTCGTCAAGATCTCCATGGCAGCGGCATCCGCCTCCTCCTCAATGTTGCTGCCGCAACTGGCGCGCGAGACCCTCTCTGCCTGGCGCTGGGCCAAGCTCAAGCTGGCGGCAGGACTTGGGGTAGCTTCGCTGGCTTTGGTTTTTGTGGTCGTGACTGCATGTGGCTTGCTCACGCGCCATGCAGCGCGGCAATCACTTGCCGCGAATAGCTCGCCTGCCGCGGACTTTGGCGCGCTGGTGCACACCCAAGCGGTGAATCACTTGTTCGCGCAAACGGCCAACAGCAAAACCCTGGCGTTTCGAAAGACCGGCACCCTCATAGGATCGGTCTTGGATGACCAAGGCCGGCCAGTCCCGGGCGCGACAGTATGGGGCGGCTTTTGTCAGCAACCTTATGCCCAGGATACGACCGACCAGTCGGGCCAGTTCGCCCTCGAAAAGATTGCCGCACCGCCGCTCGTGACGGTGATAGCCGATGGGTTTGCCGCCGATCAGCAGGGGTTTGATTTAACCAACATGCCAGGCCCCTTGGTGTTCCGTCTGAGCCCGGTGCCTCCGTTGAAGGTGCGCCTGGTGGACGCATCCGGCGAGGGAGTGGCCGGTGTGGAGCTGTTCCTTCAACAATGGTGGGGAAAAGCGGGGACCCTTGGGCAGTATCTTCCAGGGCGGACGGATGCAGATGGTCGGTTACAATGGATTTCCCCTCCCAAAGGCGAGCTGGAGTTGTCTTTCTGCAAATCTGGCTACCGTTACTCTCGCACGAACAAGTTCGCGGCGGACGGCGAGCTGCACACCATCATGCTGCGTCCCGTTGGGACCATAACGGGCAGCGTGACTGAGGCCGAGACGGGGACGCCCGTAGCCAGCTTCAAGCTCACGATTGGACACGCGCAACCGTGGGTTCCGAACGACCCGGTTCCCATGTGGGATATGCACAGCCAGCCCGGTAGCGATGGGTCCTACAAGGTGGTGATCGAGGAAGAACAAGTTCCTTACCTGCGAATCGAAGCAGACGGCTACGAAACCGTAGAGGCCGAAATCCGGTCGACCAGTTGGGTCGAAGGCATTAGCGATTTCCAGCTAAAGCGAACGAGTGTGACGAATTCCATCCGCGGCATTGTCCTGATGCCCGATGGTAGTGCAGCGGCGGGAGTCGAAGTGGCCCTCTGCACGGCTAATGCCGGTGTGATGCTCGACGGGATAGCATTTGAGCCGGGCGCGTTTGGGAACGTCGGTCGCTCGCAGCGGAATGACTATCGCAGGAAGACGGACGAGCAAGGCTCCTTCTCGTTCGATCCTAAGCCGGGAGCGCACACGTTAGTCGCGGTTGGGCCGGCCGGGCTGGGCCAAGTGCGCTGTTTCGATGTTTCGCAACCACTGGAGATTCGGCTTCAACCGTGGGGGCGCATCGAAGGAAATGTGCGCACGCGCGATGGCCTGTGGGCAAATCGCAAAGTGACCTGGCACCGCACTGGCAGGCTGACGGGTTGGATGACGCTCTTCTACAAATCGGGAGGATGCTCCGTTCGCTCAGATGCAACTGGAAAGTTCACGCTGGAGCATGTTCCGCCGGGTGACGGCCGCGTGGCGACTGACGACGGCTTGGGCACAGCGCCCATCTTCTCGCCCTCGATCCAGGTAAACCCCGGTGAAACCGCGCCGGTGCGAATCGGCGGCGTTGGCTGTCCGGTGCTCGGAAAACTGGTGGCGCCACCGGGCGTCGAGATTCGAAGCTGGTCCGACCAGGTGACCCTGGCCCAGCTCCACGTCGAGTGGGACGATTACCACGTACCCAAAGAGTTGACCGGGAGTGCCATCGAGCGATGGAAATTGGAATTCGAGGACACGGACGCCGGCCGGGCCTGGTTCCGCGATCAATACTCCTACGATTTCAAAGTGGCGGCAGACGGGTCTTTCACTATCCCTGAAGTTCTGCCGGGAAAATACCGCCTCTTCGTGAATGTAGGGCAAGGCTATCTTGGGTCCGGCCCGACTGCGACAACCAGCCCACCAGGGGACCCGCAGATTGCGCAAACAGGGATGCGAGTAACGGTGCCCGACGCATCAGGAGAAAGTGGATCATCCCTGGACCTTGGGGAGATTATCCTGAACGCGACTCATTAATACGTGCGTCCAGCCACGCGGGAGGCGATGCGGGAGGCACGCGCCAGGCGGCTGTGGCCTGCACCAGTTCGGCAACGCTGCTCAAGCAGCGGGAGAAGGCGTGAGGTTAAGAGCCTAAAGGTTAAGGGCTCAAGACCGACGGAAGAGCCTGCGCACTCTTTCGCACCGGACCACGGTGACGAGCAGGAATAGACCGGCAAAACAGCCCAGGGCCTGGTTTACTGGCTCCGGGACGGCAGTGATGTCCAAGCTCCAGCCTCTCAGCGTCGAACCGAAAACAGGCGACACGTCGGCAAAGAACAGCGTCCAACTGCCGTTAGGGTCCCGATCTTGGAACACATCGAGCGTTTGTGATCGGCTCGGATCGGTATAATCAACCCGCCCGTCCGCCGCATAACCGGTAGGCGGCGCATTGGGATTCTGAGTCAAATGAATATCCGCGATGCCAGGGTGTGTAGATCCAGGCTGAAGGAGGATGTTAAGCCCTGACGTGCTATAACCGTCGGCGCCGGCACTGACGGCCCCGACGCGGTTGAGCAATATCGCATAATCCGACCCATGTGAAAGATAAGCATACAGGTCCCCGTTCCAACCGCCGCTGATAGATATACTAACCGATATATCGGTGATGCGGAGGCCCGTGGCAGAAAAGTCCAGCGCAAAGGCGACACCTGAAAGGTCATTATCAGGGATGCCTTGTGCCGGGCCGCTCCAACTCGCAGTGTAGTGACCCCCACCGGTTGCCAGAAACTCATAGAGAGCTGCGCGCCCGCCGGGAGCTCCCGCCAATGCCATCACCGTTGCCGTCATTCCGAGCAGTTTGGTTACTGACGTCATATGTGTCTCCCTCTTGTTTCCCCGCGCTACGCGGGCCTAAGCCAAGGTCAGTACGCCGGCCACACCGTCCGGTAATACCGGCTCGAATTGCCCAGCGGGTCAGTGACCTCGAACACGCCAATTCCATAAGGGTGTGAGTCGCCGGATCCGGGCGCCTTGTAGTTTGCGGTTCCGAGCTTAGCCCAGGAACTGTTAGGAGGGAGACTATCCGTGCATTCCACGGTGTAGACCTGGCCAGGGTATCCCGCAAAGCGGATCGCAAAACTGCCGTTAACTGTACCGGTATAAACAACGTTCGCCGAACCGCTGTTGCCCGGGCCCACAGCGACGGTCACCGGCACTTGCACCGTGCAGCCTTGGTCATTACTCAGCGTATAAGTAAAGCTGTCGGGGCCGCCGTAATCTGTCTTTGGGGTGTACGTTACCGCGCCATCCGCGCCCGAGAGGCTCACGGTGCCGCCTTGGGCGCTGGGATTGCTAACGGAGGTGAGGAATAAGCCCGCCCCCGTATCGTTTGCTTTAAGCTTGGCCGAGCTGATTGTGGCGACCGTGTTCGTGGGAGTGTAGAAAGTGTCCGCGCCTCCGATCGGCAATGCCTTGACGGCCACGATAGTTATGCCCGCTGGGGAGGTGGAGCCGTCGAGCGTAGCAGTTACACCATACGTGCCCGAGGCCGTGGTCGTTGCCGCGGGAATCGTAGGATTCTGATCGTTTGAGCTGAACCCGTTCGGGCCGGTCCAGGCATAAGTGGCCCCCGACACAGTTGAAGCGGTCAAATGCAGGGTCGTTCCGGCACAAATCGGGCTGTCGCTAGCTGCAATCGGCGCGGCTACGCCGGGCGTGCCACTGACCGCCGTGCCACCAGCAGCACCCGAGTAATTAAAGGCTTTGTCAAAGGCGTAAATCCGATAACAGTATGCTGTGCCGGGAGAGAGGTTGCTATCAATGAACGACGTGCCGGTGCCGATATAGACGACTGTTTGCCCCGAGGTCACTATGTTCCCCACCGCGTAAACTCCGTTCACGTTGGGAACGGTCGCTGGATCGGAGGTGCCTCGCACTACCAGATAGCCGCCGTCATCAATACCAGTCGTGGGTGCGGTCCAACTAACGGTCAATGAAGTGGAGGAAGCAGCGGTAACGGAAGGGCTGGTGGGCGATGCCGGGGGCGTGTCGTCAACCGCCGAGCCATCATACACTGCCACATCATCGATGTAATACTCGGCCGTTCCTCCGAGAGCGTGACTCCATACCTTGATGTAGGCGAAGTCCGTAGAAACGGATGTGCCGGAAACAGCAAGGACGTCCACCTTCTTCGTCCAATTGGTAGCCAAACCCGTTTCAGCCCCGTCAAAACTCCCACCTCCATACTTAATGCCGCCTTTGGTTACAGCGTCCGCCCCTTGAAATGGACCATCTCTATAGTAGTATTGAATTACTAACTGCGCGACGGAGTTGAATTTCGTCTGCTTTGTCTGAAGTCTGCGGCTAGTGGTGTTTACAACCAGAAACTCCATGCAGTTGAAGCCAGTCCTGGAGGTCGTCGTCGAAGAAATTCTATACGCGCCAGAATTCCCGCCGTCCGTGGTCCAAAGACTTGTGTCGCCACTTGCGTGGAACGCCGGATCAGCAGTCGCTGCTTCAAAACCGCCATCTATTGCATATTGCTGGCCGCGTGCCCTCGGGACGGCAAGAACCAGCGCCACCCCTGCAGCGAGGAGGGCGGCACGTGCGGAATGAGCGATTAGCCTGGCACTGGAGCGGGCCAGACGGGCAGACCGCGAGTGGTACGCACCAGTCGTGGAAATCCAATCGAGGGTTTTGAAATATGGAGAGGATTGGAGGATGAGTGTTCCCATGGGCCGCCGAACTGGCTAAGGAATTTGCAGAGGAGAGATCCTACAGCAGAACGATGGGACACCCAGACTACAGGAACACAGATTGCGGACCTTGCGACCGCGTGACGATGCCCGGCAATCGCGCCTGACGCATCGCCTTCCGCGGCTTGCTCCTGATCCCTCGGTCCCGCTCGTCGCCGTTGTCAGTTGCCGGCCCATCTGATTCTCCCGGTTCCCCATCTGCAGCGCTTCCCGGGCTGGGCCTTCACGTGTCGAGTGGTCCCCAGCGGAGAAGACCCGGGCCCTGGGCTGCATCAGCGTGCGACAGCCGCCACCCAGGTGCTATCGCTTATGCCAGCCCACCGGCTTCGCTGTTAGTTAAAATCATCTCTGACAAAAAACGCCGCGTGGGTCAATAAACAAAACGGAAATATCAACGCACGAATTCTGCAGCGTTTAGCTGCAGTAGGATCGTGGCAAGCCGGGACCGCACACGTATATCATCTCGGATTGGGTCGCGAGAATGTGATGCAAACGCCAACCTCAAATTCCTGGAATTGACACGGATGAACAAATTGGTCTCGGGATTATTAAACTGCGCTGAGTGCGCTGGCGAAAAAGGCAGGGGGGTTATACGTCTCCGCGCGGCCGAGAAACAAGCACGCCTGGCGGATCAGGCGGGCTTAAGCGCGTTACTACCAAAGCGGCTAGGGGGTCGAATAATTACGTCCACCAGTCGGGACTTCGCCCGAGTAGACAGTTGTGAAATTAGTGGGGGTCACCGTCAGAGGGAAGTTGGGGAGGGACGTTGAGGGGCTTCGGACGCTGGGCGTGAACACTCCAGACGAAGCGAAGTTCCGGCCGTAGCCGGCGAGAATCTGTTCGACGCTGGCCTTCAATTCCGGAAGGTCGGCAGCAACGGCCTTTATGATGTCGTTGCCGGAACCAGGTACGGCCTCAAACACCGCGACAACAATGCTACGGTAGTCAGCGGGGACGGCGCGACAGCCGGCGACGACGATCCTACCGGCTTTAGAGGAGGCGGCACTAGCAGCAGCTTTGGCGATGGCACCGGCTTGCTTGGGCTGTTCAGCCGCAGCCGTACCCACGGCAACAGGAGCCATGACCGGTACCGCGCGAGCAATAGCACCAACGATGTAGGGAGCAGCCCCAGGATTGATTGTCACCGCGCCCTTGACGACATCAATCGTGGTGGCCTGTCGGTCGCGCGATTTGGCCTGGGCGACAAGATCTACTGCTTTGGCCGGCAGTTCAGCGGTGGGAACGGCTGCCAGTACCTCGTTGAAGGGATTGGCCTTCAACGGGTCTTTGCCGATGGAATTGCAGGCAGCCAGAAAAGCCAAACTGAGCGTGATAGAAAAGACAGTCCGCATGGACCTATCACCCCAGTTTATCGCGCGTCAGGTATCAGGCTTTACGGCTTCGCGTAATTACGCCCGCCCGGCGGCACTTGGCCCGAGCTTCCAGGTGTGACATTTGCAGGCGTGGTCGTCAGCGGAACGTATGCCGGGCCGACTGCGGGCCCTCTGACTGTTGACACGGTACCGGCCACAACTGGGGTGGCAATGCTAGGAACCTGATTCAGCGTGGCGCTAACGGACACAGTGTTCCCGATGGAACCGGCCAGAGCCTTATCAATGGCTGGCTTCAGGTCCGGGAGGGCTGAGGCTACGGCGCGCAGAATGTCCTCGCCCGCACCGGGCACCACTTGGGACACTGCCACAGCCACGTTTTGATATTCGCTCGGGACCACGCGGCAAACAGCGGCCACGATCTTGCCAGCCTGGGAAGGAGCGGCGGCGGCGGCCGCTTTGGCAATGGCGCTAGCCTGTTTGGGTTGCTCAGCGGCGGCAGCACCGGCGGCCACGGATGCCATTTCGGGCACGGCCCGGGCGACGGCCCCCACGATGGCCGGGGCGGCGGTTGGACTTATTCCCACCGCGCCTTTGACAGCGTTGAGGGTCGCATCATACCGGTCGCGGGTTTTAGTGTGCAAAACCAAGTCCGCAGCTTTGGCAGGCAGTTCCACGGCCGGAGCCGCAGACAGGGTTTCGGTGAAGGGATTGGCTTTCGATGCATCTTTCCCGAAGGAATTGCAGGCAGTCAGAAAAGCCACACTCAGCGCGATATTTACGATAGTTTTCATAGATTTGTTACCCGAATTATACACTAAATCAGTCCGCAGACACTCATCTTTTTCACCTTTTAGCAAACCGTGACCTGCCCGTCAACATATTTGTGCGATCATTTTGAGGCGTTTGACTCGGATCCACGTTGTCATCTTCCCGCGATGCATCGGGCGGCCGCCTGAAAATGACGTCTGATTTGGCATGAGACTGGTACAGAGTTCACTTGCTTTACCCTGACTGATCCGTATGATGATGCACACATTGGCGGAAGAATGCGCCGTCTCTGGTGCCACCTGAAGTGGCACATTCTCACGAGTTTAGATGGCAGCCAGGGCATCATGGAGACTGCGGGTGAAAGGGAATACCTTCGAACTTCTCGAGTAGCATGAACCAGCGCGCGGTCTATGGTCGAGTCAGAATGAAACTAAAGAGAACTGTGGGCTTTTGGGCTTCAGGCAGAGGTAGCGTAGAGCCGCAGCGCTGCGCGACATGAATTGTTGGGCCATTCTCGGTTGCGCCCTGATGGGCTTGGCCATCGTCCTTTTGGTGGTCCCGCTGACCTTGGCGACGTCACCACTTAGGAACCGGCTCCAGCGGGGACCGGATCCGCATCACACCCACCAGAAGCCCATGCCGCGATTGGGAGGACTGGCACTAGCCATTGCCTTTATCGGCGTCGAGGCTCTCATCTCCGCTTGCTGGCCGATGGAAGGGGCCAAGACACCCGGCCGCGCGGTGATATTGCTGAGTTCCTTGGCCATGTTTGGGCTCGGTTTTTGGGATGATCTCAAGCCGTTAGGGGCCAGACGGAAGCTGGTGGTGCAGATTATGATCGCGCTGAGCGTTTGTGTTTTCGGGATTGGCATCCAGCGCTTCAGGGTTCCTTTTGTCTTCATCACCTTCGACCTTGGCAACTTCGGCGTCATCGTGACCGTGCTCTGGCTCGTGGCAATGACCAACCTGATCAACTTGATTGACGGCATGGACGGTCTAGCAGCCGGCATCTGCCTGATGCTGATGGGATTGCTGGTTTATGTGGGTCAGGAAAGCGGTTGTCTCGTGCTCCCGGTGGCCGGCATGGCGGGCGCCTTGATTGGGTTTCTGTGTTTCAACTTCCCGCCGGCGCGCGTTTACCTCGGTGACAGCGGGGCCTATTTCCTGGGTTTTCAGATCGGCTTGTTTGCAATCGTCAACTCTCATAAAGGTACGGTCTTCGCCGCGCTTGCAGCGCCTTTATTCGTCCTGGCCTTGCCAATTCTTGACACAGCGCTGGCTATTTTGCGGCGCGGTTTGCGCGGGTTGCCCATCTTCCGCCCTGACCGCGGCCATCTTCACCATCATCTGCTCGATATGGGGTTGTCGAGACGGAGAGTGCTGCTTGGCTTTTATGCGGTAACCGTGGTTTTTCTGGCACTGGGCTTCGCCGCCTATTGGTCACGAGGCCACCTGATTCCATTACTGCTGGGTATCGGGGCCTTGATCCTGTTGCTGTGCGCCGGCGGACTTAACTTCAGCCGGAGCTGGTTCGCGGTGGGGCGAGTGGTGGGCCAATCGCTGGAGATGCGACGGGAAGTTGAGTACGCCCTGGCGCTAACACGCTGGCTGGCATTGGAGGGGGGCCGGCGCGAATCGACGGAGGAACTCTGGCAGGATTTGGTCTTCGCCGCGCAACGGCTCGGATATGAATCGGTCCGAATGGTCTTAGCGGATGGGCAGAGGGTCTGGGGGCAGACCGACGGCCGCTCGCGCACCCGTTTAGTCGTTCGGGTGCTCCAAGGCGGGCGTTTCGGCAGGCTCGAATTGAGGGCTTCGTTCTGCGAACCGGGCGCCAGGCAGCTCAACGGAACAGAGCCATGCAAACGGGCAAGTTGCCCTTGTGTCGCAGAAGCCAGAGTGTTTGAGGTAGTGAGTGACCTGCTGGCAGAGGGGTGGGCCAAAGCCGCGAGCAGGTTGGCGAACGGAGATCCAGTTCCCCTGAGATTCGACACCAGACGTCCCCCGTCGAGTCGTCAGTGGGCACACCGGTCTCCCCTCTCGGTCGTTCCCACGCGACCTCCCAAAGCAGCGCGGCCAGCAGCCGAGCCGCCCTAAGGACAATTCGACAGGCTCCCGACGGGCGGCATCAAGCGCGAGCGGCGGGCTTGCCCTTTGCAGCATCCAGGATACCCGCGACGACGCTGTTTGGCACCGGCTCGAACCGGAATGGCTCCATCGAATAAGCCGCGCGGCCTTTGGAGAGCGAACGGATTGCTGTCGCGTAGCCGAACATCTCCGCGAGCGGGACTTCGGCAGTCAAAATCGTCGAGGCGTCCTTGGCCTCGATGTGAATGATCTTGCCCCGCCGCCGGTTCAAGTCACCCAGCAAATCGCCCTGGTACTCGTCGGGCGTGGTAACTTCGACCTTCATGATCGGTTCGAGCAGGATTGGGCTGGCCTTCTTCGCCGCCTCTTTCAAGGCAAAGATGCCGGCCATCTTGAAAGCCAGCTCGCTGGAATCCACCTCGTGGAACGTGCCATCCACGACGGCCACCTTTACATCCACAACCGGATATCCGGCCAGCACGCCGCCCGCAATGGCCTCTTCGATCCCGTCAATCACCGCCGGAATGTACTCCTTGGGAATCGTGCCACCGACAATCTTGTTCTCGATCTCGACGCCTTTGCCGCGTTGGTTGGGCTCGAGAGTGATGCAGGCGTGGCCGTATTGCCCCCGACCGCCGGATTGGCGAATGAACTTGCCTTCGCCCTCGGCGGCCTTCGTGACTGTTTCGCGATAGGCGATTTGCGGCGCGCCGGCATTGGCGCCTACTTTGAATTCCCGGAATAGCCGATCACGGATAATCTCCAAGTGCAACTCGCCCATGCCGGCGATGATGAGCTGACCGGTATCCTCATTGGTAAAGCAGCGGAAAGTCGGGTCTTCTTCAGCCAATCGTTGCAGACCCTCGCCCATCTTCTCGCGGTCCGCCTTGGTCTTGGGCTCGACCGCCATGGAGATGACGGGTTCCGGGAATGTGGGGGGCTCGAGCATGACATCAAAGTCCTCGTCGCAGAGCGTATCGCCGGTGGTGATGTTCCTTAAGCCCACCAAGGCGGCTATGTCACCGGCAAAAGTAGTCTCCACGTCAATCCGCTTGTCCGCCTGGATCATTAGAACACGGCTCACGCGCTCGCGCTTGCGCGTGCGCGGATTGTAAATCACGTCGCCCTTGCTCATTCGGCCACTGTAAACGCGGAAGAACACGAGCTTGCCAACGTAGGGATCAGTCCAGAGCTTGAAGGCCAAGGAACAGAACTTCCCCGTGTCCTCGGTAGGGACTTCAACCTTGGTCTCCGTACCCGGCACGATGCCGACGGCTGCCGGCACATCGAGCGGAGATGGGAGATAATCAACAACCGCATCCACCAGTGGTTGCACGCCGCGTTTCTTAAAAGCGGACCCACACAACACGGGGACGAGTTCGATCTTGCAGGTCAAACGCCGGATTGCCGCTTTCAGGATCTCCGGGGTGATGGGCTGGTTTTCGATGACCAACTCGGCAATTGTCTCATCCTTATTGGACACAGCATCGATCAGCTCCGCCAATGCGGCTTTGGAAGATTCCTTCAGCTCAGCGGGAATCTCGGTGATCTGGTATTTGAGGCCGAAGTCGTCGCTCGGGTCATAGACAATCGCCTTTTGGTTCACAACGTCAATGACGCCACTGAAGTAATCCTCTTTGCCGATCGGGAGGAAAATCGGATATGCGTACGCACCCAACTTCTTGCGCATGTCGTCCAGCGCATTCTCAAAATTCGCCCCAGTGCGGTCCATCTTGTTGACAAACGCGATGCGAGGGACTTTGTACTTGGTCGCCTGCCGCCAAACCGTTTCGGATTGCGGCTGGACGCCGGCCACCCCGCAGAACACGGCCACCGCGCCGTCAAGCACACGCATGGAGCGCTCGACCTCGGCGGTAAAGTCCACGTGACCGGGAGTATCGATGATGTTGACCCGGTGCGGAATGCCGAGAAACGCTTTGTGGATGCCGTCGTCTTTCTGGGTCCAGTAGCAAGTGGTGGCGGCGGAGGTGATGGTAATGCCGCGCTCACGTTCCTGCTCCATCCAGTCGGTTACGGTGTTGCCATCGTCCACATCACCCATCTTGTGAATGAGCCCCGTGTAAAAGAGGATCCGCTCAGTGGTGGTGGTCTTGCCGGCATCAATGTGCGCGGCGATGCCGATGTTGCGCGTGTGCTCCATCGGGTATTGCCGCTGTGGCACGTTGCCGCCTTTGTTCTTGGTGGGCTTCTTAGTATCTAATACTGTTTCCATGCAGGGGTCTTCGGTTGAAAATGAAAACGCCCCGGGTCGCTTCGGCCGGCGGGGCGTTTAGTTGAAAATGATTACCAGCGGAAGTGGGCAAAGGCCTTATTGGCCTGGGCCATTTTGTGCACTTCGTCGCGTTTTCGGATCGCATTTCCCTGGCCCTGATAGGCCTCCAGAATCTCCGTCGCTAAGGCATCCTTCATCGGGATACCCTTGCGCGCGTCGGCGAAATCCACCAGCCAGCGCAGCGCTAGCGAGAACTGGCGGTCACTCGGGACTTCCAATGGCACCTGGTAGGTGGCGCCGCCAACCCGCCGTGCTTTAACTTCCAGACGGGGCTTCGCGTTATCCACAGCCCGCTGCAAGACTTCGAGCGGGTTAGTGGCTGGGTTCTTGGCAATGAGCTGGTCGAAGGCACCATAAACAATGCGTTGCGCCACGCTCTTCTTGCCCATATGCATGACTGTGTTCACCAGGCGCGTTACCAAAGGGCTATTGAACTTTGCGTCTTTAGGAATGGGCCGACTGACTGCTCGACGACGTCGCGACATGTTTTGCTTAGAGAGTTAAATGAGTTAATTCGTTAAAGAGCTAATGCAGCTAGGCTGCCGGTGCAGAGGCTGCAGCAGGAGCCGCGGCAGCGGCGGCTGGGCGAGCACCTTCTTTCGGGCGCTTCACACCATACTTTGAGCGGCTCACGCGGCGCTTCTCGACCCCGGCAGCGTCCAGGGTCCCTCGCACGATGTGGTAGCGCACACCGGGCAAGTCCTTCACACGACCACCACGCACCAATACGATCGAGTGTTCCTGTAAATTGTGACCCTCGTCCGGGATGTAGGCGATGACCTCGTGCCCGTTGGTCAAGCGCACCTTCGCCACCTTACGCATCGCCGAATTTGGCTTCTTAGGCGTGCGAGTCATCACCTGTATGCAAACGCCCCGGCGAAAGGGCGAATTCTCCAAGGCGGGTGACTTGGACTTGTGCTTGAGTTTACTGCGGCCCTTGCGGACCAATTGATTAATCGTCGGCATTCGGTGTTTAGATTCGATTGCCCTGCCTTCGCTGCGCAATCACAGCGAAGTCTCCGGGCAAACCGAGGGCGGAATATAACAAACGCTGGCTCACGTGCAACAACTATTTCAGCGCATTCAGGCCAGCAGAGGATTCTCGGCTACCAGAGCCTTTGGCTCTTCGGCCTCAAGCTGCTCCTCGCTGATCTCGATCAGGGGCTTAAGCCGCGCCTTGCGGTGGTGGTCAAAGCCAGTACCAGCAGGGATAATGTGACCCATAATCACATTTTCCTTGAAGCCCCGCAGGTAGTCCACCTTGGCGCGGGTCGCCGCCTCGGTGAGCACGCGAGTGGTGTCCTGGAACGAAGCCGCGCTGAGGAAGCTCTCGGTCTCCAGCGAGGCCTTGGTGATGCCGAGTAAGACCGGCTGGGCTTCCGCTGGCTTGCCGCCCAGCTTCTCGACGCGCGAGTTCTCTTCTTCGAATTCCAGCTTGTCTACCTGCTCGCCCCAGAGGAACCCGGTGTCACCTGGCTCAGTAATACGGACCTTACGCAACATCTGGCGTACAATGGTCTCGACATGCTTGTCGTTGATGGTAACGCCTTGCAGGCGATAAACCTCCTGTACTTCGTTGACCAAATGCTCCTGGAGTTCCTGCGGGCCACAGATGTCAAGGATCTCATGCGGGTCAATCGGACCTTCAGTAAGCTGCTGCCCTTTCTTCACGTAATCACCCTTGAAGACGATAACGTGTTTGCCGATAGGTATAAGATGTTCTTCTTCTACCTGAGTCTGCTGGTCCTTGATAAGGATACAACGCTTGCCGCGCACGCTGGGGCCGAAATCAACGATGCCTTCGATCTTCGAGATCTCCGCGGCGTCTTTGGGCCGGCGGGCTTCGAACAGCTCGGCCACACGCGGCAGGCCGCCGGTGATGTCCTTGGTTTTTGAACTCTTACGGGGCGTCTTAGCCATCAATGTGCCGGCGACAATCTTGTCGCTTTCAGCAACCACAATGTGAGCGCCAGAAGGGATCGGGTAGTTGGCAATGGGCTCGCCGCTATCATCACAAATAATGATTTGCGGGTGCAAATCTTCTTTGTGCTCGATAACGACCATAGCCTCCTGGCCGGTGGTTTCATCGGTTTCCTGCTTCATCGTGACGTTCTCGATGATATCATGAAACTTCACCTCACCGGCTTTCTCCGAGAGAATCGGCACGTTGTAGGGATCCCACTGGACGAATGTTTCGCCCTTCTTGACTTTGGCGCCGTCCTTAACGGAAATGACTGCGCCAATGACGACGAGATGCTGCTCCAATTCGCGCCCGTCATCGGCAAGGATGGAGACGGTGCCGTTCTTATTGAGAACGATATTGTTGCCGTCCTCCAACGTAACCAGGCGCAACTCGTTGTAGCGTATGGTCCCGTCGTGCTTGGCCTTGATCTGCGGGACCTTGAACACTGCGGAAGCAGTGCCGCCGATATGAAACGTACGCATGGTGAGCTGCGTGCCCGGCTCGCCGATAGATTGCGCGGCGATGATGCCAGTGGCTTCGCCCAGTTTCACGGTGGCGCCAGTGGCCAGGTTCCGGCCGTAGCAATCGATGCATATGCCGTGCTTGCTTTCGCAAGTCAGCACTGAGCGGATTTTGACTTTCTCGATGTCCGCGTTGTCGATAAGTCGGGCCCTGATCTCGTCAATCTCTTCGTTCGCCTTAACGAGCAGCTCCTTCGGTTTTTGTGGATTAGGGATGTCATCGCAAGAAAAACGGCCCACCAGGCGGTCGCTCAGCTTGACCACCTTATCTTCGCCTTCGTAGATGGCCTGGACCCAGATGCCGTTGGTCGTCCCGCAATCCTCCTCGCGGATGATCACGTCCTGGGCCACATCGACCAATTTGCGGGTCATATAACCGGAGTCGGCCGTCTTAAGGGCCGTATCCGCCAAACCCTTGCGCGCGCCGTGGGTCGAGATAAAGTACTCAAGCACCGTGAGGCCCTCGCGGAAGTTCGAGAGAATGGGCTTCTCGATGATATCGCCGGACGGCTTGGCCATGAGGCCGCGCACGCCTGCAAGCTGGCGCACCTGCTGTCGATTGCCACGCGCGCCGGAATCAACCATGAGGGACACAGGGTTGAATTCCCTCTTGCCCTGATTGAACTCGAGCGTTTTCAACATGACGTTGGAAATCTGGTCGGTGCAGTGCGTCCAGATATCAATGATCTTGTTGTAGCGTTCGCCCGGAGTAATAACGCCTTTGCGATACTGCTTCTCGACTTCTTTGATCTTCTTCTGGGCGTCGCCGATTTCCTGATCCTTTTCTTTGGGAATGATCATGTCGTCAATGCCGATCGACACGCCAGCGCGGGTAGCCTCGCGGAAACCCAGCTCCTTGAGCTTGTCGAGCATAGTCACCGTCTTGTCATGACCGCAGACCTTGTAACATTTCCAAATGAGGTCGCCGAGTTCACTCTTCTTGACCGGCTTATTGTGAAAACCCATTTCCTCCGGCCAGATTTCGCTGAAGAATACACGGCCAACAGTGGTCTCGATGACCTTCTTATTGACGTCGCCCGACTCGGTTTTCTTGCCGAAGTCTGGATTCGCCAGCCGAATTCGTTCGTGAGTTATTACCGCGCCGTCACTGGCGGCGAAAACGACCTCGGTTTTCGAGCCGAAAAGCTTCAAGTCCTCCGGGCGAGCGGGCGGCGGCGTCCAAGCGCTCCCTGGCGATCACCGGCATTCTCGATAACTACGGCACGATCAACAACAACTACGGCGGCGCGATCAATAATCATAAGACCCTAAGCAACAATACCGGCGGGACGATTTACAACAACGATTTTGCCGGCCTGACAAATGAC
>Ga0118677_10008092_pt1 | contig 17011 bp, 13 predicted proteins | sample AliMusrvi5mmetaG_FD_86154 | JGI IMG/M metagenome (GOLD analysis project Ga0118677, IMG submission 86154) | reverse complement strand
GGACAACGCCGCGCTGGTCTCCGGAGCAACTCTCACCAAACTCGGCCTCGAAGAGCAAGACATCGTCGAACTCACGGTGCAGGGCCGCAAGGTGACCGCGCCGGTCATCGTCGCGCCGGGCCATCCCGATAATTCGGTCACTGTCTATCTCGGCTACGGCCGTTCGTTTGCCGGGCGCGTGGGCTCCGGCGCGGGCTTCAACGCTTACTTGATTCGCACCGCGGACGCCCCGTTCTACACCACAGGCAGCATCAAGAAGCTCGAAGGCAAGTGGGGCGTGGCGGTTACCAAGAGCCACTTCCAGGACCATCGCTCGAAGGCGATGGGCGGGCAGGGCAACGGCAACAACTCGCTTGAAGCCGACGAGGCCATCAACGAGCGCGGAATCATTCGCTACGCCACGCTGGATGAGTACAAGGCCAATCCCGGCTTTGCGAATGAAGGCCCAGGCCACGAGAAGACCGACAAGAGCGTTACCCTGTTCCCCAACTGGGAGTACAAGGAAAACGCCTGGGGCATGTCGATCGACATGAACAGCTGCACCGGATGCAACGCCTGCATCGTCAGCTGTTATGCCGAGAACAACATCCCCGTCGTGGGCAAACAGCAGGTGCGCATCGGCCGCAACATGCAGTGGCTGCGCATCGACACTTATTTTGAGGGCGACCTGGCCGCGCCGCGCGCCCACTTCCAGCCCATGGCCTGCCAACACTGCGAGAACGCTCCCTGCGAACAGGTTTGCCCGGTAGGCGCAACGGTGCACACGCCCGAAGGCCTGAACGCGATGATCTACAACCGCTGCGTTGGCACCCGCTACTGCTCGAACAACTGCCCATACAAGGTGCGGCGCTACAACTTCCTGCTCTTCTCCGACTTTGAGACGGAGAGCTTGAAGCTGATGCGCAATCCCGACGTCAGCGTCCGCTCGCGCGGCGTGATGGAGAAGTGCAGCTACTGCGTGCAGCGCATCACGGCGGCCAAGATTGAAGCCGACAAGGAGAATCGCCCCGTGCACGATGGCGAAATAGTGACCGCGTGCCAGCAGGCCTGCCCGGCCTCGGCCATCAGCTTTGGCAACATCAACGACAAGCAGAGCAAGGTCGCCAAGTTGCAGGACGACGAGCGCAGCTACCAGGTGCTGGCCGATTTGAACACGCGGCCGCGAACAAAGTACGTCGCTGCCGTTCTGAATCCGAACAAGGAATTGGAAGAAGCGCCGGTGGAGCACGTGCCGGTGAAGGGTTAAAGAAGCAGGACTAGGGAATAGGGACCAGGGAATAGGGAACAAGATCACGAGGGAACTAGACCGAGATGGCGACTAAGGAAGTGAAACCCGACCCGCAGTGGACCGACCCGGCAACCGGAGAATACCGCGTTATCGGGCTGGGCCAGACCTTCCGGTCGATTACCGAGAAGATTTCGCGCATCGTTCTCACGCCGGAGACGCCGCTGGGCTGGTTTGCCTTCTTCGGCATTGCCGGCGCGGGCGCCACCTTGCTGCTCGTGGCCGTCACGTGGCTGTTCCTCAAGGGCGTGGGCATCTGGGCGATTACGCAACCCGTGGCCTGGGGCTTCGCCATCATCAACTTTGTCTGGTGGATCGGCATTGGCCACGCAGGCACGCTCATCTCCGCCATTCTGCTGCTGTTCAAGCAGGGCTGGCGCAACTCCATCAGCCGCTTCGCCGAGGCCATGACCATCTTTGCCGTGGTCTGCGCCGGCATGTTCCCACTGATTCATATTGGCCGTCCGTGGCTCGGTTACTGGATGCTGCCCATTCCGCTGACCATGAACGTGTGGCCGCAGTTCCGCTCGCCGCTGCTGTGGGACGTGTTTGCAGTATCGACGTACGCCACTATCTCGGTGGTGTTCTGGTACGTGGGCATGGTTCCCGACTTCGGCACCTTTCGCGACCGCGCCAAGTCAAAATTCGGTCAGTATATCTACGGCATCCTGTCGCTGGGCTGGCGCGGGTCGGCGCGTCACTGGATGCGCTATGAGACGGCATCGCTGCTGCTCTCGGGGCTGGCCACGCCGCTGGTGCTCTCGGTTCACACCGTCATCAGCTTCGACTTCGCGGTGGCAGTTCTGCCGGGCTGGCACACTACCATCTTCCCGCCGTATTTTGTTGCCGGCGCAATCTATTCAGGCTTTGCCATGGTGCTTACGCTGGCCATTCCGCTGCGCAAGTTCTACCACCTTGAAAACCTGGTTACCGAACGCCACATCGACAACATGGGCAAGGTGATGTTGGCCACCGGATTCATTGTGGCCTACGGCTACGGAATGGAAGTTTTCATGGCCTGGTACTCGGCCTCGCACTGGGAATCGTTCATGATGTGGAACCGCATGTTCGGGCCGATGGGATGGTCGTACTGGGTGCTGATCGCCTGCAACATCGCCATTCCGCTGACCACGCTTTGGTCGCGCAAGTTGCGCACCAACATCGCGTTCATGTTTTGCATTTCGCTGGTGGTCAACACCGGCATGTGGTTTGAGCGCTTCGTCATTATCGTGACCAGCCTCTACCGCGACTTTCTGCCCTCGGCGTGGGGAACCTACCGCGCCACCAAGTGGGATTACATGACCTTTATTGGCACACTGGGACTGTTTACCACGCTGTTCCTGTTGTTTGTCCGCTTCCTGCCCATGATTCCCATGAACGAAATCCGCATGTTGCTGCCGGGGGCCAAAATCGGACCCAGGCCCACGTCCAAGGCAGCGGCCGAAAAGGCTGGTGATTGATGCCCGCGCGCGAAGGAACCTACGGTTTGCTTGCCGAATTCGATACGCCTGGAGATCTGGTCCGGGCCGCGCAGCAGGCGCGCCAGGATGGCTGGCGGCGCATGGACTGCTACACGCCCTACCCGGTTGAAGAAGCGGCAGAGGCCATCGGCTTCCACCGCAACAGGGTGCCGCTGCTTACGCTGATCGGCGGCTTGATGGGCCTCACGGCCATGTTCCTGGGCGAGACCTGGATTTCGGTCTGGGCCTATCCGCTGAACATTGCCGGGCGTCCGCTGTACTCATGGCCGGCATTTATCGTGCCCGCCTACGAGTGGACCATTTTGTTCGCGGGGCTCTCGGCGGCATTCGGGATGTTCGCGCTCAACGGCCTGCCGGCGCTCTACCATCCGCTTTTCAATGCGCCCAACTTCCGCGACGGCGCGACGACGGACAAGTTTTTCCTGTGCCTCGAAGCGCTGGACCCCAAGTTCGACCTGGTTGAAGCGAAGGCGTATCTGGAAACCTTCCAGCCGAATTCAGTGGTGGAGGTGGAGTACTAATGCAAGTGAACCGCCTCAAAAGCAGTGAACAGGGAACAGTGAACAAGGAACAGGGCGACGCCGTGGCCGGACGTCCCACCATCTCCGGGTGCCCCATCCTTGCGACATCTCTTCGTCGCAAGGGTGGGAAACCCCAGCTCTCAATAGGTCTTGCCCGCGTCTCCGCCATCGCCAGCCTCGCCGCATTCCTCTTTGCCACCGGCTGCCGGCAGGACATGCAGGACCAGCCGAAGATATTTTCGCAGCGCGGCTCCGAGATGTTTGCGGATCATCGCGGGGCGCGTCCGCAGGTGGTGAACACCGTGGCCCGGGGGCAGTTGCACGAAGACAGCTACTTTTACACGGGCGTGGTTCAGGGCGCAGACGGCTACCGGCAGGAACAGAACCTGATGCCTTTCCCGGTGACCATGGAAGTGCTGAAGCGGGGGCAGGAGCGGTTTAACATTTATTGCACGCCTTGCCACTCGCGGGTGGGCAACGGACTGGGCGAGATTGTAGAGCGCGGCTACAAGCCCGCGGCCAACCTGCACGACCAGGTGCGGCTGTCGCAGCCCCTCTCGCATTACTTCTACGTGATGACCCACGGCTACGGCGCCATGCCGGATTACTCGTCGCAACTGACGCCTGTTGACCGCTGGGCGGTGGCGGCTTACGTGCGCGCATTGCAGTTGAGCCAGGCTGCCAAGGCGGGGGATGTTCCGTCGGGCGTTCAAGTGAAGAGCCTCAAGGAAGTGGCGGCGGAGAATCATCTACCCGAGGGTTTCGCCGAGCCCTGGACCTTGCCCTCGACAGCCGTACAGGCCTATCCGCACGACGCAAAGCAGGGAACGCCCGGCATGGCTCCGGCTAACCCGGCAGACCCGCTGATCAAGATTCCAGCAACCAAACCGGCCCCAGCGCACTAGGGACTAGGGACTAAGGGACTAGGGACGAAAAGAATGGCTCACGAAATACATCACGCCAAGACGCTTCCTGCCGAGTTGGGCGCGCCCGCTTTTGTCGATAGCTGGCAGCAGCGCGCTTTGGTGATTGGACTGGCCGCTTCGGTGGTTGCCGCCGGCCTTGCGCTGCTTGACCGGTCCATCGATCATCTGCTCCGCGGCTGGCTGCTCGGCCTGATGCTTACCTTCGGATTTTCGGTAGGCGGGCTCGCCTTGCTCATGCTGCAGTACTGCTCCGGCGGCAAGTGGGGGCTGCTCTTGCGCCGTCCGCTCGAAGCCATGAGCCGGACGTTGCCGCTGGTGTTTGTCTACTGGCTGGCCATCGCCTTCTCGCTCAAGAGGCTCTATATTTGGGCGAATCCGGCGTTGGTGGACGATGGCATAAAGCGCGGCCTTATCAGCCCCGATCAACTTGAGTCGATTGAACACGCGATCCATTTCAAGCAGGCTATGCTCAATCCCACGGCCTTCGTCGTCACCGGCGTGGTCTGCTTCGCCATCTGGGGTTTTTATACCTGGCGGCTCAATACTCTCGGACTTCAACGGGATGCGGCTTCCCCCGCAACCACGCCCGAGTGGATCAAGAAGTTTGAGAACATCAGCGGACCCGGCATCATCGTGTACGCCCTCACCATGACGGCGGCGGTTATTTACTGGGTTATGTCGCTCGACCCCACGTGGTACTCGTCGGTTTATGGATTGCTGTTCCTGGTCGGCCAGGCTTACGGGGTGCTGGCGCTCTCCATCATTGTCGTCGTTTCGCTGGCCCCTGCTGAGCCCTACAAAACCATACTGCGCCAGACCGAACAGCACGACCTGGGCAAATTCACATTCGCTTTCGTGATGCTCAACATCTATCTCGCCTTCTCGCAGTTCCTCATCATCTGGTCGGGCAATTTGCCGGAAGAGATTCCCTGGTACATGGACCGCATCCTGGGCGGCTGGGGCGTGATTATCACTCTGGACTTCATCTTCCACTGGCTGATTCCTTTCACGCTGCTGCTTTCGCGCGATCTGAAGCGCAACCGCAAGCGCCTGGTGCGCGTTTGCCAATGGATGGTTTTTGCCCGCGCCTTCGATTTGTTCTGGCTTATCGAGCCGAACTTCAAGGACGCGGCGCGCAACCTGCACTTCAGCTGGGGAATTCTTGAATACGTAGCCGTGCCTGTAGCGCTGGTGTCGTTCTGGATCGCCTATTTTTGTATGCAGTTGAAGACCCGCCCGCTGGTGCAGACCAACGATCCGCATGTCGCGGAGATTCTGGAGGCCGAGCATGCCCACGCATAACGAACATGGCGAAAACGGCCACAAGCCGGAAGAAGTGGATGCATCTCTCGGCTACGAGGCGTCGGACGTTCGCGTCTCCGGCATCGTCGTGTTTCTGGTTGCACTGTCGATCTTTGTCGCGGTTGCCGGGGCCCTGGCTTATGGCATCGGCAAGGCCATCAATGCGCACATGGCCAAAGAAGACGGCCCGCGCACCAAGTGGGCGCAGCCGGTGGACATGCGGCAACTGGGCAACATGCCCAACAGTCCCGAATTGCAGAACAAGATGGCCGAGTTGACGCAGCGGTTTCCCTCGCCGAGGCTGCAAACCGACGACGGCAACCAGGACGTGGCCGACCTGCATGAGCGCGAAGATTTGCTGCTTGAAAATTACAGCTGGGTTGACCCTGCGCAGGGCAAGGTGCGAATTCCGATTGAGCGCGCCATGGAGTTGATTGCAAAGCAGGGCTTGCCGGTAGCTCCGGCAGTTGAACAAGCGCCGCTGCTTACCGGGGATACAAAGCCGACTGTCGCGGTGCCGTTGACCAGCGGCTTTGCGCGCACAGGGTACGAGTTGGACCAGGCAGCGGCACAGAAGGTTGAAGCGGGACAGCATCGGTAGAAGGCTGGGTGGACTGGGGTAGGTTTGTGGTATCCCAGGTCTCAGAATCGAGACCTGGGGCACCCGGCAGTATGGGGTGGGGTTGGTTTTGTGATATCCCCGGTCTCAGAATCGAGACCGGGGGCACCCAGCGGTGAAGGATTTAGAACGGTAGAAAAGAAGGAATCATGCAAGATGCAGTAACAATTTGGAGAAAGCGGGCCATGGGATTGCTGGCATTGGCCGTGGTGGCGGGCGCATGGCTGCTCAGTCCCGCGCTGTCGGCGCAGGTGTCGCGGTACGACGAGAAGCAGATGGCGCCGGTGAGTGACAAGCCGCCCGCGATTCTTAAAGGCGTAGGCATCGCGCAGCGGCTCAACGAGCAGTTGCCGCTGGGACTCGCGTTTACCGACGACCATGGCACTCAGGTGCAACTGGCAAGCTACTTCGGCAAGCATCCGGCCATTCTGGCGCTGGTTTACTACCAATGCCCCATGCTTTGTTCAGAAGAACTCAATGGGCTGACCGGTGCGTTGCAAATGGTCAAGTTCGTTCCCGGAAAAGATTTCAGCGTGATCGTGATCAGCATCGATCCCAGCGAGGGCACTGACCTGGCCGCGTCAAAAAAGCGCAGCTATCTCAAGCGCTACGGGCATCCGGAGACGGCGGACGGATGGCACTTCATGACCGGAACGCAAGAGAACATCGATGCGCTTACCAAAGCTGTTGGTTTCGGATACGTGAAGATTCCCGGCCCGGATGGCAAGCTCAACCAGTTTGCCCACGCCAGTTCGATCCAGATCGTCACGCCGGAGGGCAAGCTGGCGCAGTATTACATGGGCGTTGAGTACTCGCCCAAGGATTTGCGGCTGGGGCTGGTTGAGGCTTCAGCCAATCGCATCGGCTCGCCGGTCGACAACATTTTGACTTACTGCTACCACTACGATCCCCAGACCAACAAGCACTCGCTGATCGTGGCGCGGGTAGTGCAGTTGGGCGGACTTCTAACGGTAATTCTGCTGGGCGGATTCATGCTGGTGATGTTCCGCCGGGACGCCCATCACGACACAGATCCAGGCACACAGGTGAACGGATAAAGAATGTCGCATATCAGTCCAACAATCTGGCAGTTTCTCGTCAAGTGGATGACGAACTTTGCGCTGTTTCCACCCGAGGCGTCGAAGATTGCGCCGCAAATGGACGCGCTGTATTTCTTCATGGTGCTGGTGAGCCTGATCGGTCTTACCATTGTCGTCCTGCTGATCGTGGCCTTCTCGATTCTCTACAACAAGGAGCGCCACCCGGTAGCCGTGCAGATCGAGGGTTCCACGCTGCTTGAGGCCACGTGGACCATCATTCCGCTGGGCCTGTTCCTGATGATGTTTGTGTGGGGCGCGCTGATTTACTTCCGGGTGTTTACGCCGCCGGCCAACGCCATGAACATCTACGTGGTGGGCAAGCAGTGGATGTGGAAGGTGGAGCATCCGGGCGGGCAGCACGAAATCAACGCCCTGCATGTGCCCACGGGCCGCGCGATTCAGTTGACCATCATCTCGCAGGATGTGTTCCACAGCTTTTCCATCCCCGCGTTCCGCGTCAAGCGCGAGGCCATTCCGGGGCGCTACACGACGGTGTGGTTTGAGGCTACAACGCCGGGCACGTATCACCTGTTCTGCACCCAGTACTGCGGCACGGAGCACTCGCACATGATTGGCGACGTGGTGGTGCTGACGCCGGAAGACTACAAGAAGTGGCTGGCTTCTTCGACCAGCGGCGCGTCGATTGCACAGAATGGCGAGCGGCTCTTTGCCAGCCTCAGTTGCGCGGCGTGCCACAACACGCGGCCCGATGCGCGCGGCCCGTCGCTGGCCAATGTGTACGGCGCAAAGTTGCCGCTCGCATCCGGCGGCACGGTCACCGCGGACGACGCCTACCTGCGCGAGGCGATTCTCAATCCGTCGCAGCACGTGACGCAGGGATACGCGCCCATCATGCCCACCTACCAGGGCCAGGTGAGCGAAGAGGGCATTATCTCGCTGGTTGAGTACATCAAGAATCTCAACTCCGACTACCGTATCCAGCAGACCCTGAACACGACCGATCTGCTGCCGGAGAGCGAACAAACGGCTGCGCCCGCCGCCAAAGCGCCCGCCACAAAAGGATTGGTGAAGCCATGAGTGAAAGCACAATCGTCAAACTCCCCGACCAGTCCACGGCCAGGATTCCAAAGATGAACTATCTCAGCAAAGAGAATGGAATCCTGAGCTGGCTGCTGACCGGCGATCACAAGCGCATCGCGATTCTCTATCTCATTTCGCTAAGCTTCTTCTTCTTTATTGGCGGAGCTCTGGCCGGGCTCATTCGCCTTGAACTGCTGACGCCGCAGGCCGATCTGATGGCCACCGACACCTACAACAAGGTGTTCACCATGCACGGCGTCATCATGATCTTCTTCTTCCTGGTGCCGTCGGTGCCCGCCACGCTGGGCAACTTCCTCATCCCCATGATGATTGGCGCCAAGGACCTGGCGCTGCCCAAGATCAACCTGCTCAGCTGGTACCTCTACATGGCGGGCGGCCTGCTGGCCCTCTACACCATGGCCACCGGCGGCGTGGATACGGGCTGGACCTTCACCACTCCGCTGTCAACGCATTACGTAAACACCAACGTGCTGACCACGGGCCTGGCGGCCTTCATCGCCGGATTCAGCTCGATCTTTACCGGGTTGAACTTTATCGTCACCATCCACAAGATGCGCGCGCCGGGCATGACCTGGTTCAAACTGCCCTTGTTTGTATGGGCGCACTACGCTGCCAGCGTGCTGATGGTGCTGGCCACGCCGGTGGTGGCCATCGCCATTGTTCTCGTCGCGCTGGAGCGGACGATCGGCATCGGAGTTTTCGACCCCACCAAGGGCGGCGATCCAATTCTCTTTCAGCACCTGTTCTGGTTCTACTCGCACCCGGCCGTCTACATCATGATTTTGCCCGGCATGGGCGTTATCTCCGAAGTGATTTCAACCTTCAGCCGCAAGCGGGTCTTCGGCTATACGGCAGTCGCGTTTTCCTCAGTGGCCATTGCCATCTTCGGCTTCTTTGTCTGGGCCCACCACATGTTCATCATGGGCATTTCAAACTATGCCGTGCTGGTCTTTTCGCTCCTGACCATGCTGGTTGCGGTGCCCTCGGCCATCAAGATTTTCAACTGGACATTCACTCTCTACAAGGGCTCCATCACGTTTGAGACGCCGATGATCTATGCCTTCGGCTTTATGGGCCTGTTTACCATCGGCGGACTCACCGGGGTATTCCTCGGCGTTTCAGGGACCGACATTCATCTCACCGAGACCTACTTCATCGTGGCCCACTTCCACTTCGTAATGGTGGGCGGCATGTTGATGGCGTTTCTTTCCGGCATCCATTTCTGGTGGCCCAAAATGACCGGGCGCATGTATCCGGAGAAAATCTCGCAGTTGGCCGCGGTGGTCACTTTTATCGGATTCAACTTTACTTTCTTTCCGCAGTTCATTCTGGGCACGCTGGGCATGCCGCGGCGCTATGCTTCGTATCCGCCCGAGTTCCAGATTCTGAATGTTTTCTCGACTGCAGGCGCCACCATCCTGGGCGTGGGTTACCTGCTGCCGGTGCTCTACCTGGTGTGGTCCCTCAGGTACGGCAAGATCGCCGGCAACAACCCGTGGCAGGCGACGGGCCTTGAGTGGCAGACCCAGTCGCCGCCCTTGACCGAGAACTTTGTGAAGATGCCCATCATGGACCACGACGTCTACGACTACGAATGGCTTGAAGCGCAACAGGAAAAAGAAAAAGAGGTGGCCAGTGCCTGATAGCTCCGCAGTTGAACATGGCGCCTCAGTGGCGGCTGAGCACGAGGAACATCCGGCCTACCTGCGCCATCATTTCGAATCGACCGAGCAGCAGGCCGACGCCACCAACTTTGCCATGTGGCTTTTTCTGCTGACCGAAATCATGTTCTTTGGCGGCTTGTTTACTGCCTATCTCATCTATCGGAATTGGTATTACCAGGCTTTTGTCGCCGCGTCGCACCAGCTGAGCATTCCGCTGGGCGGGTTCAACACGCTATTGCTCATCGTCTCAAGCTTCACCATGGCCATGGGCGTGTGGTGCGCTGAAACCAGGCGCAAGAGCGGCCTGGTGCTATGCCTATGCATGACGCTCGTGCTGGGCCTCGGCTTCCTGGGCGTCAAGTCCGTCGAGTACCGCGAAAAGTTTGAGAAGCACCACGTTCCCAGCTACCACTACAGCCTCAACTCGTTCCTCGATCCGGATTCGGACGAGGCGGCCAAGGCCGCGGGCGACAAGCCGCTGCCGCTGGATGTGGCGCGCCACACAGAGGTCTACTTCTCGCTCTATTTCGCCATGACCGGCATGCACGCGCTGCACATGATTATCGGCGTGGGCATTCTTGTGTTCATGATCTTCCGTGCGCAGGCCGGAGCCTACACCACGGGCCACGTTACGTTTGTTGAGAACTTCGGCCTCTACTGGCACTTCGTCGACATCATCTGGATTTTCCTGTTCCCGCTGCTTTATTTGATCAGCAGGCATTGACAGTGGGCAGTGAACAGTGAACAGTGAACAGGCAACAGCTAAAGGACATTGGAATGAGCGAACAGAACGCACACGCGCAGCACGCAGAAGGCAAGCACGCGCACCACATCGTCAGTCCCAAGACTTACGCCCTCATTCTGCTTGCGCTGCTGGTGGGCACGGCGACTACCGTCTGGGCCTCGTATGTCGACCTGGGCATCTGGAATCCCGTCATCGCGCTGGCCATCGCCTGCACCAAGGCCACGCTGGTGGTGCTGTTCTTCATGCACGTGAAGTACAGTTCGAAGCTCACCATGCTCACCGTTCTGGCGGGCATCTTCATGTTTCTCACGCTCATCGGCATGACGCTGGCCGACTACATCAGCCGCGCCTGGGGGCAGTGGTAGAGAGCAGGGAATAGGGATGAGGGGTTAGGGATTAGGAACTTGAAGAAGTCCTTTTGAGGGGAGCCGCATTCCGTCAGGGGCTGAAGCCCTGATATTTATTGGTGCTTTTCGGCACGACTGAAGTCGTGCCCTGACACTTCGTGCGACTCCGGATGAGTTTTCCGCAAGATCTAGATCGTTTTCGCAAATTTTGTAGACCGAAATCTTCTTGGTTTCCCACCCATTCCGCAGGAAACGCGGAATGGATGGGGCACGGAAGTCTATAGCAAAAGCGAAAATGCTCTAAAGTCGTCCCCTCTCGAAACTTGGCCTATTCGGAAATGCCCAAACAACGCTATGCCTCAGCCTGCTTGGCCCGCGCGCCGCGCCAATAGAGAATCAGGCCGAGCAGCACCGAAGCCACCGTGCCGCCAACCAGCTTCAACTCAAAGCCCAGCTTGTTTGAGGAGTCGCCGGGCGGGACCAGCGAAACAAAAATCCCCATCAGCACCACCACGAATCCAAGGCCGCCGGCAACCCATACGCCGAGCTTGCCTCCGGGCACCAGTACGGCATGCGGATTTTCGTTGCGGTCTTTGCGGCCGGCCAGCTTGATGACCGCGGCGAACATGTAGAGAAACGGAATGAAGTAAAGAATGATGCCCGCATCGATGAGGAATTGATAGGCCCCGCGGGTGGTTTCGCTGATCTGGCTGCCCAGCAGGATGGCCCCTGAAACCGTGGCCTGCACAAGGATCGAAACCCAGGGCGTCTTCCACTTGGGATGAATCTTGCCGAAAGCCTCGGGCAGATAGCGGTCCACGCCCACCACAAACGGCACGCGCGCAATGCCGGCCACTGTCGAGCCCACTCCACCCGCGTTGCCTACCGTGACCAGGATGGCCGCCAGAATGCCCAGCACTCCGATCTTCAGCACAATGGACCCAACCGCGATCGCATTGAAGACGCCGCTCTGCGGATCGAGGTTGGCCGCTGGCACCAGCGCCAGGATGGCGAAAGTGCCGGCGATGTACATCAGGGCAATCAGCGCGCCCGCGCCAAACACGGCCCGGGGCAGCGTGCGCCGCGGATCGCGCACCTCTTCGCTCATGGCGCTCACCAGTTCGAGGCCGGTAAAGGCGAAGGCTATCTGCGACCAGAAGTTGACGGTGTCCCAGTTCCGCTCCGGCAGCAGGTGGAAGGTGGTGGCGGAACCCTGGCGCTGCCAGATGCGGAACGCGAGGACGGCCAGGGCGAGGCCGAGCAGCCAAGTGGCGGACGCGCCCAGGTTTTCGGTCCACTTGCCGACTTTCATGCCGAGGATGTTGGTGCCGAGAGCGACCCAGATGATGGCGAGCGAGGCGACGATCAGATACGGGCGGCTGTTGGCGAGCGGGGCGAAGCGCGGGCCGAGCGTGAAGACGGCGGCGCTGGCGTAGAACATGGCCGCGCTGGGGAACCAGACGACGGTGCTCATCCAATAGATCCAGAAGCAGAGGAAGCCGTGCCACTGGCCGAAGTCGCGGCGACTCCAGAGATACATGCCGCCCGCGCCGGGGTCGCGCGCGGTGAGGTGGGCGACCGCGATCGACAGCGGGATCAGGAACAGGAGCGCCGCAAGCAGCCAGAGCAGGATGGAACCGGGCCCGGCGTGGGCGGCGGAGGCGATCCAGCGGACGCCGACTATGCTCGCGATGGCGAAGAGCGTGAGGTCACGGGCGCCGAGTTCGCGGGAAAGGGGCGTGGCGGGCAATACGAAAGCATACCGCTGTTCAGGAGCCGATCAGTTCGGTGATTCGGTCGGCGTCGTTCGGCACCGTGACTGGTTTGTTGCCAAAAGCGGGATGAATGGGGGAGCCGTCGGGCGCCTGCAGTTGGCCGGTGTGGTAGCGATAGATGTAATCCGGGTCTTTGAGAACATTGCCGGTAAGCACGGCCACCACGTCTTCGCCGTGCGCGATGACGCCCGCCGCGGTGAGTTTCCTGATACCCGCGAGGGTCGCGGCGGAAGCCGGTTCGCAGCCGATGCCGCACTTGCCGATCACCGCTTTGGCGTCCGCGATTTCCTGCTCGGTGGCGCGTTCCACCACGCCGTTGGTGGTTTCGATTTCGAATTGCGCTTTGGGCCAGGAGACGGGATCGCCGATCTTGATGGCCGTCGCGAGAGTCTCGGGATGTTCCTGGGCGCGGAAAGGCGTGAGTCCCTTCTCCGCCATGTATTCGTAGAAGGGCGAGGAGCCGGCGGCCTGCACCACGGCGAGGCGCGGCAGTTTGTCGATGAGGCCCAAGGCCTTCATTTCGCGAAGCCCTTTGCCGAAGGCGGAGACGTTGCCGAGGTTGCCGCCGGGGAGCACGATCCAGTCCGGCACGGCCCAGTCGCGCTGGTCCATCATCTCGATCACGATGGATTTCTGGCCTTCGATGCGGAAGGGGTTGATGGAGTTCAGCAGGTAGATTCCGAGGCGCTCGGCGAGCACGCGCACCAGGGCGAGGATCTGATCGAAATTCGCGTCCACCTGGAAGGTTTTCGCGCCATATTCGAGAGCCTGCGCAAGTTTCCCGTACGAAATATTGCCGTTCGGAATGAAAATATACGGGTCGAGTCCGCCGGCGCTGGCATAAGCGGCCATGGAGGCGCTGGTATTGCCGGTGGAGACGCAGGCCACGCGCGACATGCCGAGTTTGCGGGCCTGGGCGACGCCGGCGGTCATGCCGTTGTCTTTGAAACTGCCGGTGGGATTGAAGCCCTGGTGTTTGAAGGTGAGGTTGGCCAGTCCGCCATACGCGGCGGCTCGGGGCGCCTGCAACAGCGGCGTGTTGCCCTCGCGCAGGGTGACCACGGGCCCGGTGTCGGCGAGGAACGGAAACATTTCCCGGTAGCGCCAGACGCCGCTTTGGGAGAGGGGTGCGTTGTCCATGCGCCGTTCGCGCCAGGTCCGCTTCATGGCGGTTGCTTCGAACGCGGTGAAATCGTACCGGGCTTCGAGCAGGCCGCCGCAGTGCGGGCAGTTGTAGAGGACTTCGTCGATGCCGAGGCGCGCACGGCAAGCAGGGTTAAAGCACACCAGCCAGGAATTCATGGGGGAAATTCGATTTTACCGTCTGAGGACGCTCCAGCCGGGATCGAGCACCGCTTTGGCCGAGGGGGCGGCGACGCTGACCGTGAACTGGACAGGTTCGGAACTGGTGCGCACCAGTTGCACGACGGTCTTCCCACGCACCGACTGAATCTCCACCGGGACAGGAATGCTGTAGTCGTCGGGAACTTCGGTCTGGGTGACGGTGCCGGTCAGCTTGTAGGCGCCGGGCTTGCCCTTCACGAAATAGGTCAGCTTGAGGGCCGGGACGCCGGTGCCGTAGACCCACTGGTCGAAGAAGGCTTCGAGTTTGGGATCGGGCGAGCCGGGCGGCAGGAACTCGGCGCAGAGGGCACGGAACGCCTCGGTGTCGAGAGTTTTCCATTCGTAGCGTTTGCGCAGTTCGGCCAGCATTTTCAGGAAGCGCTCGTCACCCAGGCGGCGGCGCAGCATGTGGATGATCCAGGTGCCCTTGCCGTAGAGGACGGCGGTGGAGGCGTTCGGGTTGTTGGAGCCTTCGAGGCGGCGGCCCTGGACCACGGGGCCTTCGGATTCCGCCGTTTCGCCGTCGGGGCCTCGGAGGAAGAGCTCTTTACGGTACATATCCAGAGCCATTTCCGAGGCCTTCGGGCCGGTCTTTTTCTCGGCGGACATGACGGTTTCCATGTACATGATGGCCGAGTAATTCGCCAGCGCTTCCATGAGCCACTCGTGGTGATAAGAACCGGAGGCGACGATATTGCCCCACCACTGGTGCGCCACTTCGTGGGCGAGCAACAGGTCGCGGAAGAAGGTCTGCTCGCGGACGGTGCTGGCCGCGCCCAGGCTTTCCAGATAGTTCAGGGTGGGCAGGTAGATCATGCCGGAAAAGCCCTGGCCGAACTTGCCGGGAACCGGCGAGACTTCAATTCTTTTGAGCGGCGGATCGCCGAAGCGGGCGCGGTAAAACTCGGTGGCGGCGTCCACGTGGGTGGCCAGGCGGGTGAGCTGGTTGACCGTGTTGGGAACGGGAACGGGAGCGGTCGGTACCAGAGTGTCGGAGCCGCCTGCCATGGGACTGCGCCGCCGGGTCATGTGGTTCAGGTCGGGGATCGCAAGGGGCACGTCCACATTGGGGCGGGGACGGAGGGCGTCTTCCAGCTGCTTATTGGCGCAGATTTCGATGGTGATGCCGGCGCGTTCCAGTTCCTTGCGCTGGTACTGGCCGAGGTTGAAGCCGAGCAGGCGAACCGGCCCGTCGGGGACGCGCCGCATCACGCGCTGGTCGCCCTCGATGCGGTCTTCAACCACTTTGCCGGCGGAAACCAGATCGAGCGTTTTGGGGAAGCGGTAAGTGACATCGAAAGTCGCGAACTGCAGCCCGCGATTGGGGTACCAGGCGCCGCGCGCGCTGACGAAGTAGACGTCGTGACCCGATTCGAGAATGACCTTGCCTTCGTGCGTGATTTCGAGTTCGTGTTCCGAGCCGGGCTCAAGCGGCTGAGGCGGCAGCACCAGCAACAGTTCGTTGCCGGTATTCTGCACCAGACCGGTGCGGAGCGATTCCCGTTCGTAGACTTCGGCGGGAACACCGTCGATCTTCGCGGCGGTGGCCCGCATGCGACCGGAAAGATCGAGCGGGATGACGTTGCGCGACTCTTCGGTGGCGCGAATGCGGATGCGGGTGACGCAGTGGAGGGAAAGCGCGTCGTCGAGCGTGGCAGTGATTTGATAGCTGAGAATCTGCTGTTCCGGGCGGGGTGAGGGGCGGCCTTTATGACTGCGGCTGACGAAGCTCGACCAGGTGTCCCACCAGCTGCGCCCGTCGCGGTTCGTGACCTGGCCTGCCACCATTTGCTCATAGGCGCGGGCGTCGGCAATGATATCGAAGTTGCCGAGTTTGTTGCCCTGGATGACGGCTTCGAAAAAGCCGGGATGCGCGCCGGGGGTGAGCAGGTCGAGCACGATGCGGGACTCGAAGCCCTGCAGCAGGTTCATGACGACGGAGTTCCAGCGGGCGGACATGACGGCGCCGAGGTCCGGCGCCTTTTTGGCGTCGGCGGCGCGGACCTGTTCGAGCAGCAGTTTGGCGGTTTCGTCGGTGAAGATGAAGGCGGCCTGGCTGAAGTGCTCGTTGAGATTGGGAGCGCCTGTGTAGGCGGCCATGGAGTGGCGCTCGGAACGGTCCGGCGGGAGCAGCAGAACTTCGGCGTCGCCGCCATCGGTGTCGGCGGAAAAGACGGCGGTCAGGGGAGCGCCGTTCACGGGCTTGCCGAACATGAGATAGCCGTCCGTGAGGTAGATGCGGGCTTCGTCCTGGGTGATTTCGATGTCGCGGATGCGGTAGCATTCGGCCGGATCGAGACCGGCGGCGAGGACCTGACGGCCCAGTTCCGCGGCACGGTTCTGTGCGGGGGGCGTTTGCGCGGCGGCGGGCGGGACGAAGGCCAAGACGGGGGTCAGGACCAGCAAGGCGAGGCGTTTCACAGCAGACTCCGTTGTGGAGATTATCGCAAGCCGCGCGGCAGGCCAGGTAACGGTTCCTTTCGTTAAGGCGCTGCGGGCCGATGATAGACTAGCCCTTTCATGCGCTTCGTAACCTTTGAGCATCACGGCCACCAGCACGCGGGAGTGGTTTCCGGCGACCATGTCGTCAGCCTGAAAGGGGCCGGGTTTCCCGACGTCCTTTCTCTTCTGAACGGAGGCGAGGAGGCGTTGAAGAAAGCGGCGGAAGTGCTTGCGAATCCGCCGGCGGACGCCACGGTGCCGCTCGCTTCGGTGAAGCTGTGCGCGCCGATTCCGAAACCGACCAAGATTGTCTGCGTGGGCCTGAACTACCGGGATCACGCGATCGAGTCGAAGATGGAAATTCCCACGCGGCCCACCATTTTCTCGAAGTACAACAA
>Ga0118677_10004151_pt1 | contig 17013 bp, 13 predicted proteins | sample AliMusrvi5mmetaG_FD_86154 | JGI IMG/M metagenome (GOLD analysis project Ga0118677, IMG submission 86154) | reverse complement strand
GGACAGCCAAACTTATGGATGGGGTCGTGAAGCCAGGCCATGCGCGTGAATACGGAAGTGCGAGGATTTCGGTGGTGGACTCCACTTCGTTATTCCGCGATCTGCCCTCGACGCTGGATGTCTGGATGAGTCATGGGGATCAGGTTGAGAAAATGCCGGCGGGGTTCTCCGTGTTGGCCAAGACGGAAACGTGTCCGGTGGCGGCCATGGGTAATCCTGCGCGACGTATTTACGGGCTCCAATTCCATCCCGAGGTGGTCCACACGCCCCAGGGCGCGACGATTCTTAGCCGGTTTCTTTTTGATATCTGCAAATGCCGTCCTGACTGGGAAATGGCTCAATTTATCAAAGAGAGCGTGGTGGCGATCCGTGAAAAAGTGGGGGATGGCCATGTGTTGTGCGGGTTGAGTGGCGGAGTGGACTCCTCCGTCGTGGCGGCGTTATTGCATCGAGCTATAGGCAAGCAACTTCACTGTGTATTTGTAGACAACGGGCTGGTACGGGCGGGTGAAGCCAAGCAGGTAGAGGAGCTTTTCGGGAAGGCCTTTGGCATCGATCTGCATGTGGCGCATGCCCAGAAATTGTTCCTGGATGGCTTAAAGGGAATTACGGATCCTGAGCAGAAACGCAAGATCATAGGGAAGACTTTTATTGATGTGTTTTCGGCTGAAGCCCGTAAATTTGGCGAAGCCAAGTTTCTGGCCCAAGGAACACTTTATCCGGACGTGATTGAGAGTGCCTCGCCCCTGGGCGGGCCTTCGGTTACGATCAAGAGCCATCATAATGTGGGCGGGCTTCCAGATGATCTAAAGTTCAAGTTGATTGAGCCGGTTAGGGAACTGTTCAAGGATGAAGTGCGTTTGCTGGGGCGTGAATTGGGGCTTCCGGGTTATGTGGTGGATCGTCAGCCGTTCCCTGGTCCAGGGCTTGCGGTTCGGATTCTGGGTGAAGTGACCGAGGAGCGTGTGGCGTTACTGCAAAAGGCGGATCTCCGGGTGCAGGAAGAAATGCAGAAGGATCCGATGTACGCGAAAATCTGGCAGTCGTTTGCCGTATTGTTGCCCATTCAGACGGTGGGGGTCATGGGAGATAGTCGGACCTATGAAAATGTCGCCGCCTTGCGTATCGTGGAAAGTCAGGATGGCATGACGGCCGATTGGTCGAGGGTGTCTTATGATACATTAGCCCGCATATCCACCCGGATCATCAATGAGGTTTCAGGGATTAACCGGGTAGTATACGATATCAGTTCAAAACCGCCTGCGACCATTGAGTGGGAGTGATGGGAAAGGGGATATGAAACAAACCGTTTATTTGATCCTCGCGTTGACGGCTTTCAGCGCACAGGGTGATACGATCACCTTGAGAAGCGGCAAGGTGATTAATGGGCGGTTTCTGGGGTTTTCTGAACGTAAATTTGACTTCAAATCGGACGACGGGGATCTGATATCTGAATATCCTGTTGATGTGAAATCGATTGTGCCCACCGTCCCCCTCAAGGTGTCTGTAGAGTTGACGCGTACAAATTACGTAAATGTGGCTTTCCGCTCCTTTGATGAGTTTACCCTGCACCTCGGGAAAGATGAGGCGGCGGTTGATGAGCGGGTCATCATGTTGAAAACTCTCACGGTGAATGGTGTTGGGCGTAGGAACCTCATGCCACCTGATAAAAACAATTCCGACGGGAGGGCGCAAAAAGGTGAGGATGGTCCCCCTCCCGAAGCGCCTCGTGATTGGCAGCGATCTGGTAAATGGCGCGAAATGGAGGCAAAGGGGAATTCGATTATCAGTAAAGGGGAAGATGTGGATATCCAGGATCACCTGAAAAAGGGATTCATCAATATCGTCCATATCCATTATCCGAAAGCTTTGGCCAGCGTTCGGGAGGGGAATTACGTTGAGGCGCTTGCCGCCAAGTATTCGAATAAAATTTGCCTCCTGAAAATTGTCGTTCCGGATTTCAAGGTGCCCGTTTGTGAGTCGCTGGGCATCAAATCGCTGCCTCAGTTTTGGTTTTATGATGCTCAGGGCCGATTGGTTAAAAAACTTACCGATCGTTTTACAGAGGGGGATATTGATGATGCCTTGAAGTTGGCAAGGCGGAACGCGAACTGACGGCTTTTTATGGCCGACCGGTTTTAGGAAAGAAGTTGTCAGATGCCGATCATGCGTGAGAGAATAACCTGACAAGAGGGGCTTTGTATAAATCAGGGAATTGAAAGATTGCGAGGATACCATGGCGCGTCAAAGTGTAGATTGGGAAAATATGTTTCGCGCGCTTGAAGCGTATTGCAAGGCGTATGGGGACTGTCAAGTTCCTGCGAACTGGGAAAAAAATGTCCAACTCGGGCGCTGGGTGGCGATGCAGCGGTATCGCCACAAAATCGGGGAACTCTCCAAGACCTATGTTTCCCGATTGACCCAAATCGGCTTTGTCTGGTCTCCCGCGGATAAAGTCTGGAATGACATGTATCTGCGGTTGGTGAAATACCGGAAAAAACATGGTCATTGTGATGTGCCTTCCTCGTGTCCGGCGGAGCCGGATCTTGCTAACTGGGTGGCAAATCAGCGGCACCGCAAGAAGATGGGATCTCTGGCGGTCGACCGGGTGAAGCGGTTGGAAGAGGCGGGGTTTGTCTGGTCTGTTTATGGGAAGCAGCAGAGTGAGAAGGTGGCGGAAATCAAGCGCAAGCTTGCGCCTGTCAAGGAAACCCTCGCCGAACCGGTGCAGGAAGAGCGTTTGTATCAAATCAGCGGTGAGTATATTCAGTACAACGGGAGCGGTGAGCTCCCTCCTAAGCTTGCTAAATATCTTCAACTCCACAATGGGGATTTCCCTTCATGTATTATTTTGCCCCGCATGCCTTTGATCTTCCGCCTTGGAGGGAGTGATTCTGCTGGTATTCCATCACTTAAAATTAAGTGGTCGGGGAAAGGGCCATTGCCTGTGGATGTTCTCGAATACTTGAACGAGAATGGGGCGCTCCCCCCGCACGGGCCGTGAATCTCTTTGAATGTGTTTTGATTTTTGTGAACAGCAAATATTCGAAACAGGAGGTGAAAATGAGCACTCCAATGTTATATTTTGTCCGAACGATATGTGCGATGATGGTAATGCCTATGATTTTTATTGTCATTTATCCCTTGGCGTATCTTGTGCTCCCTGAGACGACGGCCAGACTTGCAGACCTACCGAGGGATCTGGTGATCTTTTTATTAATTGAGGTGGTCTGTGTTCCCCTTTTCGCCTTGTGGCTCTATTACCGGGTTCAGCATAAACTGACCGAAAAAGTGATCCGTGAGGCGAATGATACCCGCGATGTGATGTAGCCCATTTCATGAGTACGGTTTCACATAGTTCCAGGATCTCTGACATTTTGCTGCGCCGCGGCAGCATATCGGACGAAGCTTTAAGGCAGGCGCAGGAGCAGGCGCAATCCATGTCCGTCCGGCTTGAGAAATACCTGCTCGATAATTCTTTGATTACTCCGACGGAGGCGACGCTGTGTCTGGCTGAATATCTCCGGATGTCGCCTATTACGCTGGCGCATTTTACGCCCAGTCTTCAGCTTCTAGAGACGATCCCTGCCGATATCCTGCGCAAGCATCAGGCGCTGCCGATGATGAAGATCGGTGGATTACTGGTCGTGGCGCTGGGGGATCCATTTGATGTCATGGCGGTAGATGAGCTTCATGTGATTTCAGGGCTTCAGATCATGCCCCTCGTTGCGGGGGAAAAGGATATCCAGGAAGCCCTTGCCAGGGCGCTGACTCCGGCTGAGACCAGCAATATTGACCTGGAAGATATCATGCGTGATTCCGACGATGAGATTGAGGTCGGAAAAGAGGATAAGCAGGAGCTCAGCCTTGAGGAAATGATGGAGAGTGCCGAAGGAGCGCCTGTCATCCGAATGGTGAATATGATGCTGGTGGAGGCACTGCGCACGAAGGCAAGTGATATTCATATTGAACCTCAGGAAAAGACGTTGCGTCTAAGGTATCGGATTGACGGCTCTTTGACAGAACGTCCAAGTCCCCCTAAGAGTTATCAGCCGGCCATTATTTCCCGTATCAAGATTATGTCTGATATGGATATTGCGGAGCGGCGTATACCGCAAGATGGTCGTTTTCGGATCAAGGCGTTGGGAAAGGAAGTCGATATCCGGGTAAGCGCTTTGCCCTCCATTCATGGAGAGAAGATCGTGATGCGTGTTCTCGACAAGAGCGCGCTGTTTCCCAGTCTGAGCGGATTAGGCCTTGATGAACATGCTGCCGCTGCTTTTGCTTATGCCATCACCCAGCCTCACGGCATCATTTTGGTGACAGGGCCCACTGGTAGTGGAAAAACGACCACGCTTTATTCCTGTCTGCAGGAGTTAAACAAGGTGGATGTAAATATCGTGACCTGTGAGGATCCTGTTGAATATCAGCTGGCGGGAGTCAATCAGGTTCAAGTCAATGCCGTTGGATTAACGTTTGCCGCTGCATTGCGGTCTATTCTCCGTCAAGATCCCGATATCGTCCTGGTAGGAGAAATTCGTGATGGAGAGACGGCGGAAATCGCTGTCAAGGCAGCGCTAACCGGGCATTTGGTGCTCAGTACGCTCCATACGAATGACGCAGCCGGTGCCATTACCCGACTGATTGACATGGGGATTCCGCCGTTTCTGATGGCGTCTTCCATGATTTTATCGCAGGCGCAACGGCTTTTCCGGAAGCTTTGTACGAGCTGCCGCGCACAAGTGGCGCTCCCGTTGGATGTGTTGAGGGCAAATCGAATTGATCCGGAATTCTTTAAGGATATTAAAAGTCCGGGAGGCGAGGGATACATCCCAATCTACAAGGCGGTGGGATGTCCCAAGTGCAATGGGACTGGATATAAGGGACGTGGCGCCATAATGGAAGTGTTGCCTGTTACCGAACGTATCAAGGAATTAATCATGAAAGGCGGTACGAGCGGAGAAATCCGTGATGCCGCGCAGGCTGAGGGGATGATGACCTTGAAGCAAGTGGGCTTGAAGAAGGTGAAGGAAGGTATAACTTCGCTCGAGGATGCAATGGAGCTTACCGGTGGTGAGTAAGGTTATAAAGGAGATGATGGGATGAGCCCGTTGCTGCGTTCAGGTGGATCTGAGAGGCCAGTTGTGGCGGCTGGCGTGTCGGCAAAAGCGCCGGTGTCCAAACCGGCGCCGGCAAATAGCGGTGTCAAGAAGCCCGTTGCCGCGCAAGTGGCGAGAACGACTCGCAAAGGTGTGGGTAAAGTCCGGGGTGCTAATAACATTGTTCAAAAAGATCTCGCTCCTTTTTCCCGGCAAATGGCGGCCATGCTTTCGGCCGGGATGCCGATTGTGGCCGCGTTGGAAACCTTGGAAGAGCAGGCCGCCAATCCGAATTTCAAAGTTGTCATCGGATCACTGAAGCGAAACATTGAAGGGGGCGGGTCCTTCTCCGAAAGTCTTCTTCAAATTCCTGATGTGTTTGATGTGCTCTACGTGAATATGGTCCGGGCAGGGGAACAAAGCGGTCAGTTTGCAGAGACCATGCGGCGTATAGGAGAGTTACTGGAGGCCTCGGCACGTTTGCGACGCAAGGTGAAATCTGCAATGACCTATCCGGTGGTTGTTCTTTCCCTTTCTCTGATTATTGCCTCCGGAATGATCATTTTTATTGTGCCCGTTTTTGCCGGAATGTTCAGCGATTTTGGCGGGAAATTGCCGGGGCCGACTCAGTTCCTTGTGGACTTGAGCACCTATGCTAAAAAATATGCCATTGTCATTATCCCCGGTATTGTGCTTGCCGTATGGAGTTTCAAGAAATGGAAGAAGACAGCTGCTGGGGCGTGGACCCTTGATCAATTCGTATTAAAGGCGCCCGTATTTGGAGTGCTCATTCAAAAAGTTGCCGTGGCGCGTTTTTCCAGAACCCTCAGTCAGTTGGTTCAAAGTGGGGTTCCGATATTGAACGCACTTGAGATTGTGGCCAAAGCGGCTGGGAATCTGGTTATCGAGGCCGCCATCATGGATGCCCGCAAGGCAGTTGAACATGGGGATACTCTTTCGTCCGGTCTCGAAGGAAAGGACTGTATCCCGAAGGTGGTGGTACGTATGCTGTCTGCTGGTGAGAAAACGGGAAAGGTTGATGAGATGCTGGCAAGTGTGGCGGATACCTTTGATGATGAAGTGGAAGCAATGCTGGCCTCCCTGACGTCCCTTTTGGAGCCGTTGCTGATGGTGTTTCTCGGCGTGATTATTGGTGGCATTGTGGTCTGTATGTTCCTTCCGATCTTTAAGATGGTTGAGGTCATCAAGTAATGGGTCTTGATGGCCCTATTGCTGTAAAGACAGCCCATTGTTTTACCATGCAAAGAAAAGTACAAATTTCTCGAAGGCGGGAACTGTTATTTAAGGCGTGAATATGACTACAAATCAACAGGTGGCTACAGAGGAAACGTTAAATCTTGCGGGAATCCGGATTTTGGTTGTGGATGACGATGAGGTCATACGCCTCCTTTCTCAAAGAGTTCTCATGTCACGTCATGCTGCGGTGGAGGTGGCGGAAAATGGGCGATCGGCGCTGCAGATTTTGCTCCGACAGGATTTTGATCTGGTGCTGGTCGATCTGCGGATGCAGGAGATGGATGGCATCACCTTCATCCAGGAGGCCCGTAACATCTGGCCTTGGCTCGGTTTTGTGATTATGACGGGCTTTATGGATGATGTGTCCGCCGATCTTTCTGCAAGACTGGGGGTGACACGTGTCTTGGCGAAACCGGTACGGCCAGCTCAACTTTGTCAGGTTTTGTGGGAGGAATATAATGAGCGCAAGCTGGGTATGGGCGGGGCGGGACCTGGGATGGAACAGCATCAACGTCAGCTCAGGATGCTGGGGCATTTAGGTGAAACGGCGCTTGCATCGGGCACATTTGTGGAAGCCTTGCAGGACTTGAGCGAAGGGCTTGGAGAACTGTTGAGTTGTGACATAGCCGGACTATTGGGTTTTTCTGAAGGACAGAACGTGGTTGTTCTGAATGCCCAGAATGCCGTGGCGGAATCTTTCCTGTCCACATGCCATCATGAAATGGTTTTGCGGTATGAGGCATTGAGCGGGAAGAAGACCAGTGATGTGGAATGGCGTGTTCAAATAGAAGGCGTTCCCAGTGATCCTGACGGTCCGGCACAGCCAGGCCGTCTCTTAACTATTCCACTGTTAGTGAATAATGAGGTGCAGGGGATTTTGATGCTGGGCGCGGCGGATGCCGAGAAAATGGTCGCGATTGATATTTCCTTTGTGTACCACATCGCGAATGTTCTTTCATCCATTCTGGCGGCGGTAACCCGTATCCGGCAGATGGCCGCGCACGATTCGTTGACCGGGCTTTATAATCGTGAATATTTTGAAGAACAGGCGGAGCGGGCTTGGCAGTTAGCACGGCGTTATGGGTACGGAATGGCGGTGGCCATTATGGATGTTGATTACTTTAAATCCGTGAATGACACCTATGGGCATCTGGTGGGCGATCAGGTACTTCGTGAATTTTCCGAGATACTTAAAAAAGCGGCACGAGGATCGGATGTGGTGGCGCGCTATGGGGGTGATGAGTTTGTGGTGATGATACCGCAAGCTGATTTGGCGGCTGGAATGTCGTTGGTTAATCGCATACGCCGTACCGTGGAGAGCAATGTGTTTTGCGCCAAAACATTGAGTTTGAAATTGACTACTTCCATCGGGTTGGCCACCAGCATCGGGATCGAGCCGACGGCTTCGGTAATCGATATTTTAAGCTTGGCTGATGCCGGGCTGTATATGGCAAAACGGGAAGGGCGCAACCGGATCCGTTTGTGGACGGAAGATCAAAAAGAAGGTGGGGCTGCGACGACCCAAGGTGACCCATCCATTCCGGAAGGTGATTTGTCGGCTTCCAGACAACATCCGTGTGTTCTAGTCGTTGATGATGATCCTTTAATTATTTCAACTCTGCAAACGATCTTGCGGAATGGCGGCTATTTTGTGGAAACGGCTTCTTCCCCCAAGGAGGCGTTGGTGAAAGCTCAGAAAAATTCCGGGGCTTTTGATGTCGCCGTTATTGACCTGAATATGCCGGAGGTAAGTGGATTGGAACTTCTGATGGAACTCCGGCAGACGGACAGTTACATCATGCCGGTTGTCATGACAGGTTTTGCAACCAAGGAAAACGCGGTACAGTCCCTGCGCCAAGGGGCTTTTGAATTCATTGAGAAGCCCGTCATGCCTGAAGAGTTACTGGCGGTCATTGAAAAAGCGTTGGATCACCGGCGACTAAAGGTCGAGAATGAGCGATACCGGCTCCGTCTTGAAGATATGGTGCGGCAGAAGAGCGCGGATCTGATTAAAGCAATGGAGGAGTTGAAGCAGTCCCATGAATTTACCTTGCAGGCCATGGCCCGCATGCTGGATGAACGTGAACATTCCACCGGTCAGCACAGTGCCCGGGTTCGGGAATTAAGCCTGGTGATGGGGAAGGCCATGAGCTTGCCGCGACTCGAATTGGACACTCTGGCTCAAGGCGCCCTGCTTCATGATATAGGAAAGGTGGCGATTCCGGACAGCATTCTGCTTAAGCCGGGTCCGTTGACAGACTCTGAACGCGCGATCATGAGGACCCATACTGAAATTGGTTACAATATTCTGCGTTCCAGCAGACATATGAAGGAGATCGCGGAGTTGGTCTACTCTCATCAGGAACGTTATGACGGAACCGGATATCCCCGGGGGCTGAAAGGGGATGCCATCTGTCTGGGGGCTCGAATATTTTCGGTGATTGACGCGTATGATGCGATGCGGTCGGATCGGCCGTATCGGAAATCCATGTCATCGGAAATAGCCCGCGATGAAATTGTGCATTGCAGTGGTACACATTTTGATCCAGCGGTGGTGGACGCTTTCTTGCGTCACCAAGATGAACTGGAATCCATCGGGTGTTGGGCCGGGGCGAGAGGCTAACGGGATAAGATCTTTGATGAGGAATGGTTTTGGTGAGAGGGGATTTCTGACTGCCGGGTTCCGTCGTAAGAAATGTTCAGCTCCCTTATTTTATAGCCCAGGATCCGGCGGGTTGTCCCGAGTAATTGAGCCGCCTTGGTTTGGTTCCCTTTTGATTCACTGAGCGCCTTTAAGATCATTTCCCTCTCGCACGCGGCCACAGTCTCTTCAAGCGGGGCGGAAATACTCATGGCGTGCAGGGACGCCTGAGGTTTCTGGTAAATAGAATCAGGTAGATGCCTTGGGAAAATTCTGGTTTCCTTTCCGTGCAAGACCAGAGTGCGTTCGACCATATTCCGTAACTCCCGGATATTACCGGGCCAAGCGTAGCGTTTCATAATTTCCAGGGTTTCAGGCGCAAAACTCTGAACAGCAAAGCTCATGGTCTGTCTGAAAGTTTGAATAAAATGGTCCGTCAGGGATGGAATATCTTCGAGTCGTCCTCGCAGGGGGGGGAGTGCGATTTGGATAACGTTCAGGCGGTAGAAGAGATCATCACGAAAGCGATGTTGACGGATTTCTTCTTCCAGAATCCGGGAAGTGGCCGTAATGATCCGGGCATGTGTTCGAATAACTTGGGTTCCGCCCAGTCGCATATATTCCCGCTCCTGTAGGACCCGGAGCAGCTTGACCTGCATCATCAGTGACATTTCGCCGACTTCATCGAAGAAGAGTGTCCCTGCTCCAGCCAGGTCAAACCTTCCGAGTTTACGGGAATCAGCCCCGGTGAAGGCGCCCTTTTCATGGCCGAACAACTCGCTTTCCATCAGGGTCTCGGGCAGGGCCGAACAATGAATGGGGACAAAAGGTTCTTCTGAGCGTGGGCTCAGATTATGAATACGTCGGGCGATGAGTTCCTTTCCCGTTCCGCTCTCACCTTGAATCAATATGGTGGCATTGCTAACGGCGGCCTGCTCAACTGCTTGCAGCGTCTCCAATAATGCCGGGGATTGCCCCACAAGATCGCCTGAGGAATAATCACGGGCAACTTCATTCTGTAAGACTTCCACCCGCCGCCGCAACGAAGAGGTTTCAAGCACCCGTGCGACAATGCGTCGGATTTCCTCAACGTCAAAAGGTTTAATTACGAAATCACAGGCGCCGGCTTTTATTGAATCCACCACTGGACGTACGGACGGAGATGCGCTGACCATGATGCAGGGAAGTCCCGGGTAAAGGTCATTGAGTTCTTTCAGGAGCGTAACCCCGTCTTTTTCCGGCATCATCACGTCCAGTAGAACAATGTCTACAGGTTGTTGGGCGAGTTGGCGGAGCGCTTGCGCGGCATTTTCTGCAAGACGGATCTGATATAGTACCGTGAAAATCTGGCGGAGGGATTCACGACTACCGCGATCATCGTCAACGATAAGCATGGATTTCACGAGATACCTTCCTCAGGATGGGGCGTGATGGGTAGTCGAATCGTGACGAGAGTTCCGAATTCATTGGAATGGATGTTAATTGTCCCGAGATGATCAAGAATGGTTCGACGGGCGATCGGTAAACCGAGGCCAAGTCCACGGGCTTTAGTCGTTGAAAACGGGGAAAATACTTTTTCTATCAGAGCGGGCGGAATTCCTGGCCCGTTATCCTTGATGGCGATGGAAATTCCGGGCGGCGACCCAAATTCCAATGTCAGTGTTACGGCAATTTCTCCTTTTAAGGAAGAGATGAGGGCCTCGGACGAGTTTCTTAAAATGTGGGTGAACGCCTCCCGTAACGTGCGTTCATCGCCAACTAACTTGGGGAGATTTTCTGGAAGGGACAAGGAAACATGGACGTTTGATGCCGGGGCTGGAAAAACATCGGTTATGCTTGATTCCAGACACTGTTTGAGGTTGAAGGGTTTGAAAGTGAGTGCAGGGGGATTTGCAAAATTATGTATTTGGTCGACGATTCCGTTCAAGCGTTCAATTTCAGAAGAGACCAGATCCCTGAACTCATGTTGGAATTCCTTGTCCCCGAATCGTTCAGGGAGTAGTTGTGCAAAGGTTTTAATGGCGACAAGGGGATTCCGAACCTCATGTGACAAGCTGGCGGCAAGTTCGGTCCAAAAAGTGGCCCGATCCAGTCGCTCTTGTTGTTCTTTCATGGTTTTCTGATCTGTGGTGTCCTGTACGACGGCTACGGCGCCAAGACAATGGGTCAGGTTGGCGAGGCGTTGGGTGCATATCACTAAATTACGCCGAGTATCATGTTGTACCCACTCCCCAGTTTGAGGGGTACCGTTTTCTCCAAGCGTTTTGCGAAGAAGATCAGCGAGGCGGTTCCCCAATCCTTCCACCGGGCGGCCAATGGCTGTTTTGGCAACGACGCCAAATAGAGACTGGGCAGTCCCGTTGTACCATCTCACGATTCCTGCATCGTCAACGGCAATGATACCGCTGGGCATCGAATGGAGAAGCGTTTCGGCCAACGCTTTCTGGATGGTTGCTTCCTCGTAGAGCAACGCATTTTCCAATGTGGTGGAGACGCATTCGGTCAGGCTGATCAGATGATCCATGTGGCGCTTCTCAAATGGATGACCTGTAGAGAGCGAGCCGACAAACATCCACCCCAAAAGCCGGTGGTGGGATTGCAGTGGTATCATCACTTCGGCGCCCATCTGGTCCATGATATCTCGTAGCATCAGCCGGTCGGATACATCCTTGATCAACTCGAGATGAGTACGGGAAACAGCATGAGTATGTACAGACATCCAGTTGACATAGGGGTGCGTTTCGCCGAATTCTAGTGACGCTGATGTTTCGAGGCAGCGAAGCCCGGCGCGGAGCTGATAGGAAGCAATGTCCCGGGTCCGGCAGAAGATTCCAATTCGGGAAACGCGCAGGGCATCGGCGACTTCATCGACGAGCCGCTGTAAAAGGGTTTCCACGTTGGTAAAGTGGCGCATGGCTGCGGAAAAATCACGGATATCAATGGTGGGGTCCGGCTCTGGTTGGGCCCGGTTTTGGAATGTTTCTGCGATGACATGGAGTCGCGAGGTCTCCTGCCTGAGCAAATGATTTTCGGAAATCAGCTCCAGATGCCGGAAAGCGCGTTGAATCAGGACGGTTAAGTGGTGGCGATCTACCACTGGATCAGTCGCGGTGGCGTAGACTTCCCATTGCTGGGCCTGAAGCATGGGCTCGGAACCAGGTATTCCAAACGCGATAATGATAGTGCGGGAGTAGTTCTTCTGAATCAGGGCCAACAGATCAAGGGAATCACGGGTCAGCAAATCAAGTAAAAGGACTCGGTCCTGCTGCAATTCAAGTTCTTTCTGGACACGAATAGTAGATTCGAGAGGTCTCACAATGGCGAGAGAACCCAGAAATGCCCCCATCCTGGTGGCCCAATCCTCGTTAGTGCTATATAGCAGGCAGATAGATGGGGATGAGGGTGTCATCTCGATTGGCCCTCCCGAAGCAAGGGAATGGCAATGGTGAAGAGGGTGCCGCGTCCCAGCTCGCTTTGGACATCAATCAACCCACCATGTTCCTGAATAATGCCATGGGCTACCGATAATCCCAAGCCTGTTCCATGGGCTTTGGTTGTGAAAAATGGATCAAAGATGTGGGTAAGATCATCTGAAGGAATTCCCTCGCCGGTATCCTGGATTCCGACCAGGATCATCTGGTGTTCAGAATGGCCATTCCACCATGCATTTGTCGAATGTTCTAGGACGGGTATATTGGTGCTGACCGTAAGAGATCCGCCCTCTTTCATGGACTCGATGGCATTCAGAAGAAAATTAATAAAGGCCTGACTAAGTTGGTCGCCATCGGCATTGATGAAGTCGGCCTGGGCTTTGAGCGAGAGGGAGAGCTTGATGTTTTTTGAGCGCATTTGTTGCTGGAGTAGTTTGAGGACGCTGTCCAGGAGGTTGTGGAGCGAGGTGGACGTCAGAACAGGCTTGGCGGGGCGCGAGAATCGGAGAAGCTGGTTGACGATCGAGTCAATGCGTTTGACCTCTCCACCGACCAGGGAAGTAAATGTTTCGCGGAAATCGGCGTCGTCATAACGTTCAGGTAGCAGTTGCGTAAAGGTCTTGATCGAAACGAGCGGATTCTTAATTTCATGTGCCATGCCGGCGGCTAGGGTGCCCAGGCTCGCGAGGCGATCGGTGCGCCGGACCTGAAGCTCAAGGTGCTTGATGGTGGTGAGGTCGTTGATGACCAGGAACGCACCCAGCCTCTTCCCTGTGTGGCCATAAATGACTGAACTGCTAACTCGAAGGGGAATGGGCTCTCCGTGCTCCTGTGCGAGGGAATAATCCTGATTGATAATTTCGGTGCCTCCCTCCAGTGTTTGCGCGAGGAGGGATGTCAGGGGCTGTGGCAGCTTATTCAGGGGCTGGGAGAGAACGGATGAGGATGATAGGCGAGTGATGCGCTGAGCCTCCTGATTAAAGATAGTGATGGCCCCTCCATTGCTTGCGGCGACCACGCCGCTGATGAGTCTGTCGACCAGGATTTCGTTGTAGATCTTACTGTCCTGTAATTGGGTATAAAGCCGGGCATTATTAAGAGCCACAGCCAGATGATTGCACAGAAGCTGAAGGGCATTTTGTTCCGGTGCGCCGTAGATTCGCCCGGATAACTTTGGCCCTAGAAGGAATATGCCTTCTAGGCCTTCCTTGGAGTGAAGGCCGATGGCTGCGGCGAATTGAAAATCTTCAATGGTTTTGCAGGCGGTCGCAAGTGTGGGATGAGGGTTCAACCGATGTAGCACGGCTGGAACAATCACCTCGCCGTGTTTTTGCAACATCTGGGGTAAGGCTGCGGTTTTTTCCAGAAACAGGGGTTTTGAATCACTTGAAACGGGATAAGCTTGCAAGTAGCCGCCGGAATCGGAGAGAAGGACGCAGACCTTATCGGTTCCAAGAATATGGGCGATTGTATCGCTGAAATCGGCGAGTAGTTTTTCGATGGTGCTGATGGAATACAGCAAGCGGCTGGTTAATTGAACCACGGAATCCATATTCAGCGGTGCCATTTGTGCAAACAAACGGTTCGCGAATCGTTGCATGAACCCATGGATGGGGGCGAGTGAAAACGCAACTGCGATAGACGCGGCAAGGCTGGGGAAAAAGTCACTCGAGTTTCCCGATAGCCGCATGGCGATATGGATGGGCCACCAGATGGCTAGATAGAGTGTTCCCAAGTACACGGTAAGTAGGCTGTAGGACGTAAGAAGTCGGAATAGGTAAGCCATGTCCATAATCCGGCGGGTGGCAATGCCAAAGGCGATGATGGAGTCCAGAACGATGACGCCCAATGAAGTAAATCGGGCGGATTGAGCGCTTCCGGTAATGATCGGGGGAATGATGGCTAAGGTGACGCCCGTGACGATACTTCCGGCTGCGCCCAGCATGGTAAAATGTAATTCCGCCCGCTGGATCCCTTTCGAATTTAACAGGGAGACAGAAAAACGCCACACCAATAGTCCGAGTGCTGCCGCATAGAAGATTAGAAATGCTCCATAAAAAACTCCTAATAATGGTTCAGGAATGCGAAGCACCGCATTTGTGCCTGAGGGAAAGTATGAACTTTCGACAATCCATGGAGTTTGAGAGAACGTAGCGATTGTCAAGGTTGCGATCAGCAGAAGGGGGTTTTGGCGAAACACAAACCCGATCGACTTGCCCGGATTAATAATGGAGAGGCGAAGGCTGTCGAAAAGGAATGGGAAAGTGGCGCCAATGGAATGGCATCCTCTTATGCAGAAGGTTGCCACTGCGCAACTAGGTGCGATAAAAGCGATGGCCATACAGACCAGCCACAACCCAAGGTCAATGGAGAGGATGGCGAATATTTGATTGGTGGCGCGCCGGGGATTGGTTCGCAATACCATGAGGCCCAAGGTGATACTGGTGAGGACGGCGCAAAAATGGAATAACGTTAGGGGGCTCATTCGGAATTTATCCGTTCAACAATTAATGTGCTATTTCCGCCACCCAACCCATGTGAGTTGATGAGAATGGTTTTCAAAGCCGCCATGCGAGGGATCAGTGGAACATAATCCAAATCGCATAAGGGATCGGGTTTTTCGAGATTGGCTGTGGGCGGAATCGTGTTGTCCCGGAAGGCCAATGCACAGGCGACGATTTGAAAAGCCCCTCCGGCCGCCAATGGGTTTCCTGTGACGCCTTTGATCGAACTCACTGGGATACGCCGGATATGATGGCCAAAAACATTCTTGATCATTTGGGTTTCATTGCGATCCATGAGCGGATGTCCGGGGCCGTGCGCACAGATGTAGTCCACATCGCAAGGGCGCATGCTGGCGTTTGCCAGGGCTTGGCGCATGGTCATTTCTAATCCGGATGCCGGGGTATCTGAATCTATATCAATCAACGAAGAATGGCCCGTGACTTCCAAAATGGCTGTTGCTCCCCGTAGTCTGGCATGATCCATATTCTCCAATACAATGATCCCTGCGCCCTCAGAAATAACTCCTGAGTCCCTGTCATAATCAAAAGGGCGACTGGCTTTTTCAGGATGATCATTACGCAGTGACATCAGTCCGGTTTTTGCCAAACAGGCAAAGGTCATGGGGTTGATGGGCGCATCGCTCCCGCCACACAGGGCCACCTGAACCTTCCCTTGACGAATGAGGCTTGCGGCGTGGCCGATGGCATCGAGTCCAGCCGCACAAGCTGAAGAAACCGTCAACGACTGTGTCAATATGGGGAGATATTGCGTGATTGAAATGGCGGCATGATGGGGTTGCCCCGAGTTTACGGTGTGCGAGGGAACCTTGAGTGGGCCCCTCTCAAGAAGACGAACCATTCCCTCTTCGATAATGTCCATTGGGGCACAGCCTATGCCCAAGATCAGAGGAACCGGGTATTCGTTGGCCAGATCTTCCTGCCTCAGATTTGCGTGACTCAATGCTTCTCGTGCGGCGGCGATGGCGAGTTGTGTCTGGCGGGAAAGACGTTTTGGGTGAACGTCCGACCCCATATGAACAGCAGGGTCAAAGTCTCTGACTTCACCTGCAATTCGACAGGAGTGTTTGCTTGCATCAAAAAGCGTTATGGCCTTGATCCCGCTTTGGCATTTAAGGATAGATGACCAAAATGATTCCTTCCCAATTCCATTGGGAGCCACGACACCTAATCCCGTCACAACCACTCTGTTTCGGGTCAACATAGACTCAGCTCCTCACCACTTTCGTGAAAGGAACAACAGTCCTTTGGATGTTCGATAAGAATTATGGCGTGCTCCCCCGCACTAGACTATTCACTCTGCAAATTAAATAGAGCAAACTTGCCTAATAATGCAATCAAATTGTTCATTATTGTGCAATGCAGGGTGCGGCAAGTGTTCGAAATTGTACGGGCATCCTAGATGTAAGGGGATATGATTGATCGAACCACTATATATCGACGATCATTGGTTGGCATAACCTTTGCTAAAGGAAAGAACGGTCATACGTTTAGGAAACAGAAAAATAAAGGGGAATTATGAATCAGGATAGACGTTTGGGATGGATGGTAGGCTTGTCATTGATCGTTGCGGGATCATGGGCTATGGCAAATGGTTTTCGAAATCCGCCGGCCGGAGCCGAAGCTTTGGGACGTTCGGGGGGCAAAATAGCCCAGATAGATAATGCCTCAGCAGTGGAGCATAATCCGGCCAACCTGACTGAAATTAAAGAGACTCAAGTGATGGGCGCGATGACCATCATTGACACTTCCACAAAGTTTCATTCGCCTATGGGGTCGGCATCAACGGAGGACTCTTGGAAATTCTTGCCCGACATTTTTGTGGCCGTGCCTTCTTCAAATCACAATTTTACCGCTGGTTTGGGAATTACGACTCCCTTCGGACAGTCTACGAAGTGGGAACAAAACGGGGCGTTTCGCTACACGGCACCGTATGCAGCCGATTTGACGGTCGTTAATGTGAACCCTACGATCGCGACAAAACTGGGAGATAAGGTCTCTGTCGCTGCCGGGGTAGATGTCTACATGTCACGGTTGGATATTAAACAAGTTCTGCCCTGGTC
>Ga0118677_10008091_pt1 | contig 17015 bp, 13 predicted proteins | sample AliMusrvi5mmetaG_FD_86154 | JGI IMG/M metagenome (GOLD analysis project Ga0118677, IMG submission 86154) | reverse complement strand
TCCCCTGAAGCGCGACCTCCAAGAGAATCCTCTCCACTGTAAACCCGCACTCCGCAGCATGACCGCAAAACAGGACATTTCTACTTTGCGCCCATTAGGACATTTCTACTTTGCCTTGACACCGGAATCGTAACTGATAGGCTGTAGCTACCATGAGTGAACCCGTCAGCCAATTTGAAATCTCTATCGACCAAGTCGACGCCTACGAGTTCCGCGTCAAATTCGACAAGGAACAATTCGCGCCGATGCACATGGACGAGGCCCCGCCGCTCGGCAAAGACGCCTTCCCGGACCCGGCCCGCATGCTCGCCGCCGCGGTAGGCAACTGCATGTGCGCCAGCCTGCTGTTCGCCTCGCGGCGTCCAGGCCTTGAACTGGGCAAGATCCACACCGATGTCAAAGTCGAAATCGTGAAGAACGAAAAGCGGCGGCTGCGCATCGGCAAGATCACCGTCACCATCGATGCCGGCATCAAACCCGAGGACGTCGAAAAGGCCCGCGCCGTCGCCGCCGCCTTCGAAGACTTCTGCACCGTCACCGCCAGTATCCGCCAGGGCATACCGGTAGAGGCAATTATCAAGGGCCTGTCTATATAATGGAAGTATCATGTCAATTAAGCGAATCGCTATTCTAACCGGCGGCGGAGATGTCCCCGGCTTGAACTCCGTGATCAAGGGCGTCGTCTATCGCGCCAGTGAACAGGGCATCGAAGTCATCGGCCTGCGCCGCGGCTGGGAAGCTCTCACGCACGTCAACCTCGATGACGAACAGAGTGTCAAGCGCTACGTGATGCCTCTCAACCGCGAAAACACTCGCACCGTCGATCGCACCGGCGGCACCTTCCTCCACAGCAGCCGCACCAACCCTTCCAAGATGAAGAGCGTTGCGCCGCATCTTACCATCACCGATTTCCCCTCCACACAGTTCACCAAGCGCGGCAACACGTCCACTGTTTACGACGTGAGCAAGCAGGTATTGAGTAACCTGTCGCGACTCGGCATCGACTACCTGGTGGCCATCGGCGGTGACGATACCCTCTCCTATGCAGCCACGCTCAACAACCTCGGCGTGAAGATCGTCGCCATCCCCAAAACGATGGATAACGACGTCCGCAACACCGAATACTGCATCGGCTTCTCCACCGCCATCAGCCGCGCAATGGACGCCATCCAGCGCCAGCGCACCACCGTCGGTTCGCACGAGCGCATCGGCATCTTCCGCGTGTTTGGCCGTGATGCCGGCTACACCTCGCTCTATACCGCCTACGTGAACTCGCTGCGCTGCGCCATCCCCGAATACAAGTTCGACCTCCAGAAGATGGTGGAACTTCTGGTGAAGGACAAGCGCAACAATCCCTCCAACTACAGCCTGGTCGTATTGAGCGAAGGCGCGGAATGGAGCGGTTACGAAGTGCAGGAATACGGCGAAGCCGATGCCTTTGGCCACCGCAAGAAGATGAACGTCGGCGAAGCCTTCAGCGATGAACTGAAGCGCATATGCAAGGAAGACACCGTCGTCAGCGACCTCACCTACGAACTGCGCAGCGGTTCGCCGGACTTTGTCGACAAGATGGTCGCCACCACTTTCGGCAACATGGCGTTCGATGCGATTCTCGAAGGCAAGAGCGGCCTGATGGCAGCCATCAGCGAAGGCTGCTATAACATGGTGGAGATCCCTGACCCGAAGCTTGGACCTCGCAAGGTCGAGGTAGAGACGATGTACAACGTCGAACGCTACCGTCCGAACTATGCGAACAAACTGGGCCTGCCCATCTTCCTCACCAGGGCCTAGGACCTGGGCCCAGGAATGGAGTTGTTCTCTCGGCTATTTGGTAGGAAACCGGCACTGACGGCGGATCTGCGCGAGCGGATCCGCCGTTCGTTTAATGACGCGGCGTCCGATGAGGAGCACTTCCCTTCCTCCATCGACCCGCGCATCTATCACGTGCAGTTGATCCTCGAATTCTTCGGACCCATGCAAGCAGGGCGTGCACTCGATGCAGGCTGCGGCAAGGGCCGTTTTTCACGCGTGCTCAACGAACGCAATCCAGACGCCCGGTTCGCATGCATGGATATCGCGGAGGCGATGCTGCGCTTCGTGCCGCAGCCATTGATGCCGTGCGCAGGATCGCTGACTTCGCTGCCTTTCAAAAGTGAGTCGTTCGATTTCGCCTACGCAACAGAGTCCCTCGAACACGCCGTCGAGATTGAGACCGCCGTGGCCGAACTCTGCCGCGTTGTGAAGCCGGGCGGCAAGATTGTCATCATCGATAAGAACCGCGATCATTGGGGCCGCTTCGAAACACCCGAATGGGAACGCTGGTTTACGCCGAAGGAACTCTCGAAGCTCCTCTCCCGCCACTGCCGCGAAGTGGAGGCCAAACCGATTTCGTACTGGGAAGACGTGGAACCGGATGGACTGTTCTACGCCTGGCTCGCGCGCAAGTAACTACTTCCCGAACGCTTCCATCACAGGCTTTGCGATCCACACTGAAGGCTGCTTCACACCCAGCACAGACAGCACCGTTGCCGCAGTGTCGTAAGTGTTAATCGGATTCTTCAACTCGTAGCCTTTGCGCACGCCAGGGCCGGCGATGATCCACGGAATCTCCAACTCGGCGAGGGTCTCTCCGCCGTGTTTCTTCCCCACTCCGCCATGATCGGCACTGACCAGCACGATGGTCGAGTCGAGCATGCCTGCCTGCGTAAGCGCCTCCACCACATTGCCGATCAGCACATCCACTTTGCTCACGGCCTCATAGTATTGCGGGGTTCCGTGGCCTTGTTCATGGCCGGCGTGATCGATCGAATCGATGTGGATGAACGTCAGCTCAGGCTTCCGTTCCTTGATGAATGCGATCGCCTTGGCGACGGTCTCGTCAGGGCCTTTCGGATGCACTAACACGTCGGGCGCTTTCGGCTCAAGCAGTCTGCCGAAGCCCTCCCAATCATGGAACACGCCGATCACAGCGCGCGGATGCTGCTCGCGCAAAACGCCGAACATGGTGGGGAACATACCGCCCGAACCCTTCGCGATGGGAGGGAAGGGAGCTTTATCGAGCTCCCAGTTGTTCGACGTGACGCCGTGCTGCTCCGGCCCAGCGCCCATGATCATGGAAGCCCAGTTGGGACTACTCACCGTAGGCATCACGCCGCGAGCATGCATGGACCATGAACCGCGCGCCTTCAGTGCATTGATGGCGGGAGTATTCGCATGGGCGATCCCATCGGGACTGGTTCCATCCAGGCCAATCACTACGACATGCTTTGCATGGGACAACGCAAACAGGAGGGCGAGCGAGGAGAGCATCCCTACGATTGTAATAGACGCGCGATGGCGTAGTAACCATCGGGGGTAAACCTGGCAGGTTCGGCAAGAACCTCTTCGGGAGTGAACATCAGCACTTCAGCAACCTCTTCCGGCTGCGGCACAACCGGGCCGTCCCACGAACATCGGAACAACCGCCCCCACACTTTACCGGCGCCGTCCTCGAAATAGAAATCGAATTGCGGAGTCATCTCCACACCCGTGATTCCCATCTCTTCGGCCAGTTCCCGCACGGCGCTCACTTCGTATGATTCGCCGGCCTGCACCACGCCGCCCGCCACCGGATCAAACAAGCCCGGATACACGTCTTTGGTCATGGTGCGCCGCTGCACGTACAACTGGCCCTGCGAGTTGAAGATCGCAATGTAGGTGGCGCGATGCGTCAGACCCTGGGCGCGCATTTCGCGGCGCGTCACCGCACCCGTGACGTTGTTCTCTCTGTCGACAATCGCGACAAGCTCATCGGCCGGATTCATGGGAATCAGCGAACTGCAACGTTGAACGACGGCGTCTTGTTGCCATCATAGGTCACATAGATCGGAGTAAATCCGCCGGTGACCGTCAGCGTTGTGGGAAGCACAAACTGGACCTGCATTGTATTCGGCGAAGACGTGATCTGCGTTGCCTGCAAGTCAACGCCGCCTGCGTTCACGGTCACCTTCGATGGCGGGGCGCCATCAGGCAAACCGTTAACCAGGACCGTCAACGTTTCGCCAAGGTGCGCTGGACGATTGAAAGGATCGATCGTAATACCCGAAACGGTAACACCGCCGATCAGTGCGACCTGGACCGGCGCATCCACCGCCAGAATAATCGGCAGGGCCGAGTCCGTACCGGACTGCACACGCACCACCACCGGACCCGGTGTCACGTTGAACGGCAGTTGAATCGTGACCTGATTTCCGGAAATGTTCAGCACCTGCGCCGTCACCGGTGCAGCCTGGGATAGCAGGCTCGCCACGGTAACGGTAATCGTACTGGAAGTGGGCGCCGCTGCCAGCGTAAAGGTCATCGTTCCGCCGGGCAGCACCGAAGCCGCCGGAGCGGGCACATAAAGCTGACGCGGATTCGCCGGCTGCAGCAGGAAGGCCGTGGGCTGCGTCAGCATCTGCAGGCCATTCACAACCGTCACATCGGAGGCCGTGATCGCCGCGTTCGAGCTCACCACGATGTTGGCTACCGCACGAGTGGGACTCACCACCCAGATGCGCTTGACCTGAATATCGGAGGTGCCGAAGCCAACCGCAGTCAGGCCGTCCACAAAATTCACGTTACGGCCGTCGATCTGGACCATCGTCTCCACTCCAACCGGGAGCGTCGCCGGCGTGAGGGTGAAGGCCTGCACATCGGTGGAGTCATAAGAGTAGACCGGCGGCGTCTGCATGAACATCGAACTGGTGCCATCCGGATTCAACAAACTGACGGAGGCCTTCTGCGCGCCTAAGGCTGGCGGAGCGGTCACAACGATTCTGCCAGCGTTCTCGTCGGCCGAGATCACCGTGGCGGGCTGGCCATCGAACAACACGCGGCCTTGGGCCGAAACGCTGGTCCCGGTCAGCAGGATGGACCGGTCCGCCTGCGTGGTCACAGCGGTAATCGAGGGAGGCAGCTTGGAAACAAGGTGGAAGGCGTTCGGCAGCACGTAGGTGTCATTGTTCACCGTGAACCACATGTGCTGCGGGCCATCCTGAATTCCGTTGGTGAACTGGAGGTCAAATTGCGCGTAATCGGAAGGCAGCTGCGAATAGGGTTTGATACCGCTGGGCACGACGAATGCGGCACCGCCCAGGACGTTTACGCCCAAACCAGATGCCGGAGCGTTGTTGTTGACCAGGCCGACCGCCGTGGCAACGATAAACGGCGAAGCCGAGGTGCGCGAAACATAAGCGGATTTCACTGCCAGCGGACCGGGGAAGCTATAAGTCGACATCGCATACAGCGCGGGAGTCGTTCGCGCCTGCACATTGAAGTTGACGTTGCCGAGAACGTTTCCAGCTTGAATCGTCACCGCTTGCAGAGGCTGAGCCGTACCGGGATAGAACTGCGTCGTAAACGGCGAACCAACCACAAACCGCTGGCCGGCGCCGATAAGGTCCTGCGTGATGATGTCATCCGGGCCATTCTGTCCAAACGCCGCCGGAGGCAAAGGATGTGCGTAGATGTAGTATTGCCCGGGGGGAATCCCATCCATGCGGAAGGTGCCGTCCGGATTGGTCAGCGTACCGACCGCAGGCCCTGCCACCGAGATCGCAACCACCGACGCCAGGTTCACGCCGGTACCGTTCAGCCGCACTGTACCTGAGATCGACCCCGTGGATTGCAGGAATGACTTTGCCGGATACAGCACGGAGATACCAGCAATGTCATCGGCCGTCAGCGGCTTGGATTTGGTAACGCCGCGTGTGGTTTGCGTCGACATCAGGCTGCCCGTCAGTTCATGCTGCAAACCCAGGGTGTGTCCGAATTCGTGCGCCACGGTCAGGAAAAATGCTTCCAGGTAGCTGGGCTGAGTCGAATAGTCTTTGCGAAGGCGCATCAGCGAACGCGAGGCCGGGAAGAACTGTCCATTCGGGCCATTCACCAGATCGCCGGTCTTCGTAATGCCGCTCTGTGCGAGAACGCCTGGGGGAAGATCGTCGAAGATCACATCGATGCCGGGGGTCGTCTGCGCGGTGGAGGCCGACTCCAGGCCGCCAAACGCGAGCCTCAGGTCAGAGCTGTCCACGTCGTTCCAGACCTTCGCCGCGGCGCGGATCTGGCTGATCATGGAGGCGAAACTGTCACCTTGCGCAAGCTGGTCCGGCCCCAGGTTCGAGATTTGAAAGTAGACGGTCTTGTTGGGAAGGGCTGTGAGGTCAAACTTTTCGGGGATTTGGAGGTAGGGGCCGAGCCGGCTTGTGAAGTGCACGAAGAAGTAGTAGCCGCTGGCCATGGACGCCATCAGCGCCATCGCCATCGCCAGCACCGCTACTCGTTTCGCGATTTGCACGTACTAATTCCTTTTGGCCGCGCCTGCGACGCGCGCTCTAAAATCCCGCAACTTCATACGGACCGGCTGATCCATCACCGGCTGTCCCGTAGTGCCATCCAGCATGACGGAGGCTATCGGTCCGCGGGAGATAGTTACCTCACCGCTGGACGCATCCGTAGAGACATCGAACAATCCCTGCGAAAGTCCCATTACGTGATTCAGGCCGCTCTTGCTCGCCCACAGGCAGAACACATACTCCTGGCCAACGCTGAAAACCGGGCTGCCTGGAAACGTCTGCGTCGTCTTACCCAAAGTGCCGCCTGCGACCACCACATCCGCCTCGCTGCTGGCTGCACCTTTCATCCGATCGGTAACGCTGATCTTGTAATGGGTGTAGATAACCTGCCCATGCTGAGCAACATACGAACCGGCAACTCGACCGCGGATGATCGCGGTCGATTTGCCGATTACCTCGTCGAGGCTCATCCGCTCTAAAGTGGCGGCTTGGGCCGGGGCGAGAACAGTCAGCATGAGTAAGAGGAACTTCATGTTCGCTTTTTGAAATTGCAATCCAGTCACCAAACAATAGGACGTTGATAACAAATGGCTGGATTCAATCAATTTGTAGCGGGATGGGTAGGATGGACACAACCGGTGTCCCACTTTTATTCGTCGCGGACAATCAGAAGCGGAGCGGCCACTTCATGACGCACGGTATTGATGGTGTTGCCGCGGACAATATCCTGAATTCCGGTGTGGCCGTGCGCGCCCATCACGATCAGATCGGGCTTCAAGGCCGCCGAAAACAGGATGATCTCCTCGGTCGGGCTGGAGGAGTGGACCACCGTGAAGGTGACGTCAATTCCCTGCTCTTGCAATGACTTAACGATATTCTGGAAGTACGCCTCGCCTTCCTCGACCTCCGCAGTGGAGGCCAGTTTGCCATAAACCTGGCTGGTCACGCCCTCTTCCACGTGCAGCAGGTGGAGCTTCGAATGATGCTGGCGCGCCATCGCCGCGGCATGTGAGATCGCCTGCCGGTCGCGGAAGCTGTGGTCGAGCGGCACCAGGATCAGGCGGTACAGAGGAGTGGGCAGATCGTGTGCCACCGTGGCAGGAAACCGTTTCACGCCACCCTTTCGCCGCAACAGGTTGGGGAAGACAGGCTCAAATGTGACCCACGCCAGCAAAAGCAGCAGACCGATACAGATTGGGATCGCCACGAACTCGATCATCCAGCGGTACGGACCGGCTGCCTCCAGGCCGTCGAGGATGCTGCCGTACACCAGCCGGATGTTCAGCCCCACAATCACCGCCGCTGTGACCCAGGCCAGCAGCCGCACCCACATCTTGTTCGCAAACTCGCCCATCCGCTGCCTGTCATTGGTGAAATGAATCAGCGGAATCACGGCGAACGGCAGTTGCATGCTAAGCACTACCTGGCTCAGAATCAGCAGTTTGTAGGTTGCGCCGTCACCTGCGATCCAGATCACCAGCATCGCCGGGACAATCGCCATCATGCGGGTCATCAGGCGGCGCAGCCATGGACGCATACGGAAGTCCAGGAAGCCCTCCATGATGATCTGGCCGGCCATGGTGCCAGTGAGGGTGGAAGATTGGCCTGACGCCAGCAGCGCAATCGCAAATGCCACGCTGGCCACCGACGTCCCCAGCAACGGGGCCAGCAGCAGGTGTGCCGGCTGGATCTCAGTCACCGCGAGCCCGCGTGAGTGGAAAACCGAAGCCGCGACGATCAGGATCGCGGCGTTCACCAGCAGCGCCGCGTTCAGCGCGATCACCGAATCGAAGAAATTGAATTTGCAGGCGGTCTTGCGGTCCAGGTCCGTAATGCCGATCTGCCGTGTCTGGACCAGCGCCGAATGCAGGTACAGGTTGTGCGGCATTACCGTCGCCCCCAGAATGCCGATGGCGATATAGAGGCTCTGGTCGTTCAGTGTCGGGATCAGGCCCATCGCGATCTGGCCGAGCACGGGTTTGCAGAGCCAGACTTCAACCACAAAGCAGGCGCCGATAATGGTGATCAGCGAAAGCACGATCGCTTCGATCTTGCGGATCCCGAAGCGAGCCAGCCACAGCACCAGCAGCGTATCGGCTGCGGTCGCCATCACGCCTATCAGGAGCGGCAGTTTGAACAGCAGGTTCAAGGCGATGGCCGCGCCCAGGATCTCCGCCAGATCGCACGCCGCAATGGCTATTTCACAGAGCGCCCATAGGCCCATTGCGACGGGCTTTGGATAGGCTTCGCGGCAGGCCTGCGCCAGATCCTTGCGGCTCACAATCCCAAGCCGTGCGCTGAGGGTCTGGAGCAGCACCGCCATGGCGTTGGACATCACCAGCACCCACAGCAGATCATAACCGAACTTGGCGCCACCCTCCAGGTCCGTCGCCCAGTTACCCGGGTCCATGTAGCCGACGCTCACCAGGTAGGCCGGACCAGCAAAGGCAAACAAACGGCGGAACCAGCTGACGTGCACCGTCCCGACGGAGTTATGCACCTCCGGCAGCGACGGTGAAGTGAGCTTCAGTTCGTCCATCGATATTAACTATAGTTTACTCATATTGGAAAACATCAGTCAACTGGACCACTCCTAATGCGATCTGTTATGTTGAGAACCTGAAGTGAGCGAACCATCCCATCGCACGATCATCCTGATGCCCATGTTCAATGACTGGGAGTCGGCCGATGTGCTGCTTCGCCAGTTGGACACCGCCCTGGCAGGACACGCCCTGAATCCGGAGGTTCTGATCGTCGACGACGGCTCCTCCATCCCCATGCCGCCCGGCTTTGCATCTCATCCCTTCCAAACCCTGCGAGCGGTCGACATTCTGGAGTTGCGCCGCAACCTCGGGCATCAACGTGCGATCGCGGTCGGCCTGGTCTACATTCACGATCACCTTCCGTGCCATTCCGTGGTGGTCATGGATTCCGATGGAGAAGATTCCCCTTCCGACATCCCGGCACTGGCCGCGGCGATGGAGCGCCAGAACGGGCGCGCGATCATCTTCGCCGCACGCGCCAAGCGCCTTGAGAATCTGGTCTTCCGGTTTTTCTATCAGCTGTACCGCATCATCCACTGGGCGCTCACCGGCGACACGGTGCGGGTCGGCAATTTCAGCATCGTGCCGTTTGCATCCGTGAAAAAGCTGGTGGTGATTCCGGAGATCTGGAACCACTATGCGGCCGCCGCCATCCGTTCGCGCCTGGCATTCGAGACGATCCGGATTCCGCGTGGACGGCGCATCGCCGGCAGCTCAAAGATGAACTTCATAGGACTGTTGCTGCACGGCCTGAGCGCGTTCTTCGTTTATGGCGATATCGTCGGAGCGCGGCTGCTGGTGGCTATTGCGATTGCACTGACCGTTCAGTTCCTGGTCGCAGTCGTTGGGCTGTCTGTCTATCTTGCCGAAAGGCCGGACCCCATCGGCATGGCCGCCCTCGCCGCCGGAATCCTCAGCGTGATGCTGATTCAAGCGATCCCGGTTGCGCTGATCCTGGTGTTCACCGTGATCGGCAGCAGGGCCAGCATCGGAGTGGTGCCGCTGCGCGACTGCCCGTACTTTGTGAGCCGCGTCCAGGGAGTCTTCGGTCCGCAATGTTAAATCGCATCCGCACCGCACTCTACTGGTCACTTCCAGCACTCATCGCACTGGTGCTCTATTGGCCCGGCCTGACCGCCTGGTTCCAGAAGGATGACCTTGCGTGGCTCAACCTGCACAGTCTGGTGGAAAGCGACGGCCTCACGCACGCGCTGTTTCATCCTTACGCGCAAGGCACGGTCCGCACGTTGAGTGAACGCGTGATGTTCATCGGCCTCTACTATGTCTTCGGCGCCGATGCATTGCCGTTCCGGATTCTCGGCTTCTTGACCCATGCCGCAAATCTGGTGCTGCTCTGCATCGTATGCCGCAAGCTGACCGGTTCGCGTGCTGCCGGCTTCCTGGCTGCGGTGAGCTACACCATCAACAGTGCGCTCGCCGTGCCGCTCTCCTGGACCTGCATCTACTACGAACTGCTCTGCACGTTCTGTTTCCTGCTGAATCTATGGCTGCTGATGCGCTATTCAGAGACCGGCCGTACGCGCTACTTTGCCTGGCAATGGGTCGTGTTTCTTTTGGGCTTTGGCGTCCTGGAGTTAAACGTGGTGTATCCGGCAATCGCCCTGCTGTATGCCCTGTGCTGCGCGCGAAAACTGGTGCTGCGAGTGCTGCCCATGTTCGTGGCATCCGCCCTTTATACCGCGGCGAAGTTTTCTATCGCGCCGCCGGTCACCACCGGACCGTACAAAATGTACGTCGACGGCAGCCTCTTCAAAACGCTGTGGATCTATTGGGCCTGGGCGCTCGGACCGGCCCGGCTCTGGCTGCTGGGGATTCCGCCATCGTTCCTGCGCTCCGCAGCAACCGCTGTTTTGATGGCAGGCCTTCTGACCTTCCTTTGCTGGAAACTGCGCAGCCGGGAATGGACCGTGCTGTTGTTCCCCGGCTGGTTCCTGCTAGTGCTCGGACCGCTGCTGCCACTGCGCGATCACATCAGCGATTACTACCTGACGATTCCAGTGGCGGGACTCGCCATGTGGGGCGGCTGGGCCATCGCCAGCGCGTGGCGGTCGTCACTTCCAATGAAGGCGCTGGCAGTGATCTCGCTGATGGTCTATGCTGGCGTTTCGATACCGGTCGCCCTGGCGATCACACGCTCCTTTCATGACCGCAGCGTGCGCATCCAGTCGCTGGTGGAAGGCGTCGTGGAACTGCATGAGAACAAGCCCGGCCGCGCGATCGTCCTCAAGAATGCGGACGCGGAGATGATTCGCTCCGCGCTGTATCACAATCCGTTCCGCATCTACGGCATGGGCCAGACCTACTTCGTCCCCGAAGATGCGGCGGCATTTCGCTCAGATCCTCTCTTCAGCGTCCTCGGCAGCTGGTATCTGGAACCAGCCAAACTGCGGCAGATGATCGACGACCGCAAGGCCGCGGTGTATGACGTGCAGAACGAGAAGGTGACAGACGTGACGGCCGGCTACCGCTAGAGAGCAGGCTGAACAGCCGGTATCGCTCACTTACGTTCGCGGCTCGGCTAGCAAGATACGTTTCCAAGCCGAGCCGCGAACGTAAGTGAGCGATACCGGCATCTAAAACCCGTCGTGCAGCGTCTTTGCCTTCTGCACCGCCGCCAGCTTCACCAGCGGTTCGTTCAAGAAGTTCACAAAAGGCGCCATCGCCTTCAGTCGCTTCATGATCTCCGGCAGCAGCTCTTTGGTCGCCGCGATCTTCGGATCAAGGTCGCTGCGATAGAAGATCCAGCGCCTGTATTTCAAGTACTGCGCAGCCGGATGATCGGCCGGAAAACCCTTCGGCACACGCGTCAACGGATCGCCATGCATCGCCCCCATCAAGCCCACCAGCGTCTTGTTCTCCGCCAGTTTTGCAAACTCCTTGAAGTTGGCCGCAATGTGTTCTCGAATCGCCAGCAGTTGCTCCGGCCCCGGCATGTACACTCCGCCCGCAATTTCAATCTCGTCGGCCCCGACGCTGAAGTAGTAGCCACCCGCGGCGTGCTTGTCCATTCCCTGCCTCGGCAGATTGGCCGCGATGTGGGTCTTGTACGGCGTCTTGTCATTGCTGAAGCGCGTGTCACGATAGATGCGGTACACGGACTTCGCCGGCTCCACGACGTACTCCGGCGCAAATTTCACGATCTGCGCATTCACCGCCCCGATCAGTTCGAGCATCGGAGCCTTCACGCTCTCATCGAACACCTGCTTGCGCGGTTGAAACCATTCGCGCGTGTTGTTCTTTTTCAGCTTGCGGAAAAAATCCAAGCCTTCTTTCGGAAATCCATCGAAGCCAGACGCCATGTGCTCAATTTTATAGAATGAGGGCATGGGATTGGTAGCAGGTGTAGATTTCGGAACGCTGAGCGTGCGCGTTTCCATCGTCGATAGTAAAAAAGGGCGGCTCGGTTCGGCCTCAGCGGACTACCCGCTGCACCGCAAGAAGGAAGACCCCGATCACGCCACGCAGAGCCACGCGCATCACATGAACGCGCTGGCCCGGGCGTGCCGCGAAGCCTTGGATGAGGCCGGCGTAGAAGGCTCGCAGATCGAAGCGATGGCGCTCGATACCACCGGTTCCAGCGTCGTGCCCGTGGGCGAAGGTCTCGTTCCGATGGACGACTACTACCTCTGGTGCGACCACCGCGCCTGGCGCGAAGCCGGCGAAATTACAACGGCCGCGCATGCGGCGCAGTTGCCAGCGATAGACTGGTGCGGCGGCACCTACTCCTCTGAATGGGGCTTCTCCAAGCTGCTGCACTGGCTCCGAAATAATCCCGGCAAACGAAACGCCATGGTCACCGCTCTCGAACATTGCGACATGGTCGCCGCCGAACTGTGCGGTATCAAGAACGTGGCCGACGTGCCGCGTAGCATCTGCGCCAACGGCCACAAGTGGATGTGGAACGAGGCGCTCAACGGCTTCCCTTCCGAAGAGTTCCTGCAGAGCGTGGACCCGCTGTTCAAAGGCGTGCGTGCGAAACTCGCCGGCCGCTTTGCGACGTCGTCGGAGATCGCCGGAAAACTCTCCGCACCATGGGCTGCGAAGCTGGGATTGCGCGCAGGAATCCCGATTCCGGTCGGTGCCTTCGATGCACATTGGGACGCAGTGGGCGCGGGCGTTCGCGTGGGCGATGTGGTGAACGTGGTCGGCACCTCCACCTGCATCATGGCCATCGCTGAACAGGTGGACCTGATTCCCGGAGTCTGCGGCGTTGTCAAAGGATCGATTCATCCCGATTGTTTCGGCATCGAAGCAGGGCTTTCGGCAGTAGGCGATATCTTCGACGCCATCGCCCGCCGCGCCAACACCACGGTCGCCGAACTCTCGAAAGGCCTCGAAGAATTTCATGCCGGCCAGACCGGCCTGATCCGCATGAGCTGGGACAACGGTGATCGCACGGTGCTCGTCAATCCGGAACTGGGCGGCGTGACGCTTGGCTGGAACCTCACTCACACGGCGCAGGACGAACTCTTCGCTGCGATTGAGGGCACGGCGTTCCACACCCGAATTATTCTGGAGCGCATGGCCGAATACGGCGTGCCGATCGAGCGAGTGATCAACGGCGGCGGCATTCCACAGAAGAACGAGACACTGAATCGCGTCTACGCCAATGTGCTGAACAAGCCAGTGCTGGTGCCGCAGACAGAAGTGACCAGCCTGGGCGCGGCGATCTTTGCATTCCTTGCCGCAGGCACGTTCAAGACGGTGGAAGAAGCGCAGGACAAACTCTGCCCGAGCTATCGCACCATCGAGCCCGACCCGAAGGAGGCCGCTGTCTGCGAAAGGCTGTTCGCGCTCTATCGCAAGCTGTACTTCGGCCTTGGCCGAAGCAGCGCGGAAGCAGTTGCGCTGGGCGACGTACTGCCCGAGTTACGTGCCATCGCGAGAGGCAAATGAAGAGGTTTTGTGGTGGGGCAGCATGTCTCCAATTCGTTTCTGGTGAAATCGTAGCGCGGACATTCATGTCAGCAGCGTCGAGATTCGTCTCGACGTGTCTTTTCGACGCCTCGCGAAACCTCGACAAGAATGTCGAGGCGGCACGCAAGAATGCGTGCGCCACAACGGAGCGTTATCTTACCCCTGACTCTTCAAGTTCTTCACGTCAATATTCAACCGCTTGATCTTCTGATTCAGCGTCGATAGCGGAATCCGCAAGGATTCCGCAGCCTCGGTCTGGCTGTAATTCACAGCCTCCAACTGTTCAATGATCTTGCGCCGCTCAAAGTCGGCGACAATCTCATACAACGAAGCATCGGCCGCCAGCAGCCCCGCCTCATCGCGCCGGATCTTCATGCCGCCCGTGTGCAGCAGATTATCCGGCAGCACATCCACCGGCACCACCGGACTCGAAGCCAGCACCACCGCGCGCTCCACCACGTTCTCCAACTCGCGCACATTGCCCGGCCAGTTGTGCTCCATCAGGATCTGCATCGCGTCCGCTTCAAACGTCAGCATCGAGCAGTTCGTGGAATCCAGGAACTTCTCATTCTCCCGGCAGTACTGATTGAAGAAGTGCTCCACCAGCGCCGGAATATCTTCTTTGCGGTCGCGCAATGGCGGCAGCACAATGTTGATGACATTGAGGCGGTAGAACAGATCCTCGCGGAACTTCCCTTCGTCCACGGCCTTGCGCAGATCGGAGTTGGTGGCGGCGATGATCCGCACATCCACTCGCATCACTTCGTTCGATCCGAGCGGCGTGAACTCCTTCTCCTGAATCACGCGCAGCAGCTTGGCCTGCGTCTCGGGACCGATCGTCCCGATCTCGTCGAAAAAGATCGACCCGTGATTCGCCGTCTCAAACGAGCCCTTGCGATTCGCAATCGCGCCCGTGAACGCGCCTTTGATATGGCCGAACAGCGTGGACTCCAACAGATCGGGCGGCAGCGACCCGCTGTTCACCGCGACAAACATCTTCTCCGCACGCTGCGAGTGATTATGAATCGCCTGCGCGATCAGCTCTTTTCCGGTGCCGGTTTCGCCGCTGATCAGAATGGTCGCACGGCTCGGCGCCACCTGCGCCACCAGATCGAGAATGCGCAGCATTCGCTCGCTCTTGCCGACGATGTTGGGAAAACTGTAGCGCTCCTTGAGCGCCCGGCGCAGTTCCTGGTTCTCGCGCTCCAGCCGGCTCTTGGCGATCATGCGATCGATTTCGATCAGCAGTTTTTCGTTATCCCAAGGCTTCGAGAAATAGTCGTTGGCGCCGGCCTTCAACGCCTGCACGGCAACTTCGATCGAACCAAACGCAGTCAGCAGAAAGATGGGAGTCTCGTGGTCGCGATGACGGACCTCGGCCAATACTTCCATCCCCGACTTATCGGGCATCATCAGGTCCAGCAGTACCAGGTCATAAAACCCCTGCTCCAGCTTCTTCAGGCCATCGGTGCCGTTGATGGCCGTGTGGACCTCGTAGCCGCCCTCGAACGTGAGCAAGGTCTCCAGGCTTTCGCGAATATCGTCTTCGTCGTCGATGACCAGGATTCGTCCCGGGCTTGCTTTCGTTGGAGTATCGATGGTGGACATGGAGTCAGGCTACGGCGGCTTTTCTGGCTACCGGGAATTCAAGCTGGAATCTGGTTCCGGTCCCGGGTTGGCTTTCAACTTCGATCGTTCCGCCATGCTCTCTTACAATACCGTAGGTGACGGCCAGTCCGAGGCCAGTGCCTTTTTTCGCGGATTTCGTGGTGAAAAACGGATCGTAGATGCGGGCCAGGTGAGCCGACGAGATGCCCTGCCCGCTATCGGCTACCATCACGCGGACCTGGTCGTCCACCACTTCCGTGGAGACTTCCAGCTTGCCGCCATTCTCCATCGCATCGCGGGCATTGAGGAAGAGGTTGAGAAACACCTGCTGCAACTTGCCCGCATTGCCTTTGACCGACGGCAAAGCATGATCGAGTACCAGCGAAACTTCCACGCGCGATTTTTGCAACTGGTGCTCGATCAGCGAGATGGTCTCCCTCACCACTTTGTTCAGATCCACTTCGATGTAATCGGTCGAGGAGGTCCGCGAAAAATTCAGCAGCGAGTTGACGATCTCGCTGGCGCGGAAGGTCTGTTTGGCGATCTTCTCCAGCAGTTTCGACTTCTGGTCATCGCCGTTTACCTGCTTGGCCAGCATCTGCGCATATGTCGAAATCACCGCGAGCGGCGTGTTAACTTCGTGCGCCACACCGGCGGCGAGCAAACCGATGGAGCTCAATTTATCGGCCTGCACCAACTGCTTCTCCAACTCAGCGCGCTCGGTGACATCATCGAAGATGATTAGCCGCCCGATCTGCTCCAACTCGCGTGAGACCAGCGGGGCCACGGCGATATTGAGCGTCACTTCCGAAGCCGGCCGGTGCGCACCGTTCCCGAAAATTGCAGGCATCTCCGACGGACGCATCACGAATTGATAGACGTTGTGAATCCCGGTGTCGCCGCGTGCCGCATCCAACTGCACGCACAACTCCTCGGGCAGCAGTTCACGCAGTCTGCGCCCCAACGAGTGGTCGCGATTAATCCCGGTTAACTGCTCGATCTGCGTATTCCAGCTCTCCACCCGATCATCCAGATCGGCCGCAACAATGCCGACGTTGATCGATTCGACGATATTCTCGCTGAACTCCTTGAGCCGCTCGTACTCTTCCACCTTGCGCTCGAGCGAACGGTACAGGCGGGCATTTTCAATCGCGATACCCACATAGCCGGAGAGCGTCTGCAGCAACTCCACATCGTCGCTCGAAAGAAAATCGCCTTCGCCGGTGCGGCTCGCGCCCATGTAGGCGATGATGCGCCCGCGCGCGGTGCACGGCACATAGTAGGTCAGGCCCAGGTCCGCAATGGTGTTTCGCACCGAAGGAGGCCAGTCGCGCGACACAACATCGAAGGCATGCCGCGTGCGCTCAAAGAACAGATATGGTTTCTCGGCGGTCTTATCCGGTTCCGCCGGCAGGAAGCTCAAATCCAGAGCCTCGGAGATCGGAGTCACACGGCCGGCAGTCATATATAACCGGAACTGCTTGTCGTCTTCGCTCGACAGGAAGAACGCCACGTGCTGAATAGAGAGTGTGCTGATCAATCGGTCTGCCACCGAATTCAACACCCGGTTCAAATCCGTTTCCGAACCGAACGCCCGCGCAAACTCGAGCAC
>Ga0118677_10008090_pt1 | contig 17017 bp, 10 predicted proteins | sample AliMusrvi5mmetaG_FD_86154 | JGI IMG/M metagenome (GOLD analysis project Ga0118677, IMG submission 86154) | reverse complement strand
GGTTAGCGCCAGGGGGTGATGGGGACGTTCAGCAGTGCGAAGCGGAGCATGGCCAGCGCCGTCTGGGCGGCGCGTAGTCGGACCTGCGGCCGCGGGCCGGGGAAGACGTACTTCTCTGCGAGCCCAGGGTGGAAACCCTGGGCTGGGCCTGGCGCGCTGGAGGTGCGCACTTCGTCAGCGGACGCGAGCCCAGGGTGGAAACCCTGGGCTGGTGCGGCCGCCGGGGGCCCGGCCAGCGCAATCCACACGGTGCCCACGGGCTTTTCCGCCGTACCCCCATCCGGCCCGGCAATGCCGGTGATCGCGAGCGCCCAATCGGCATGGGCTTTGGTTCGCGCCCCCTCGGCCATGGCGCGGGCGACGGCTTGCACAACCTCACCAAACGCCTCGCCCAAATCGGCGGATCCTGCTCCCACCACAGCGCCCCAGGTCGCGGCACCATCGTCGAATTTTTCGCCCCTCTCTCATCTGAATGAATGGACCGGGGATGTCGGCAGTTCTGCCGACTGGCCCCATGTTCGCGGCTCATCCATACTCAGCGCCCTGAACCCGATATCCGCCCCAGTAAATTTCATTGACCCGGAGGCCGACGCCCTCCAAGGTCCGGACGTGAGAAAGGCACCGGCAACCACGGCCATCACCGTCGCCATCGTGGAGGACGACGAGCGTGTCCGCCGCAGCCTGCTCACGATTTTGGGCAGGGCGGGCGATGTGCTTTGTGTTGCGTCGTTCGCAAATGCGGAGGATGCCTTGATCGAGCTCCCCTCGCTCAGCCCCCGGGTATTGCTGATGGATGTGAACTTGCCGGGCATCGACGGCGTCGAGTGTGTGCGCAGGCTATCCGCCAAGCTGCCGGCCACCCAGATCCTCATGCTGACCGTGCATGAGGATGCTGACGTGATATTCAATTCGCTTGCGGCGGGAGCCAAAGGATACCTGCTCAAGCCGCCCCGCGCTGCGGAGTTGCTCGCCGCGGTCAGGGATGTGATCTCCGGCGGGTCGCCCATGACCAGTGTCATCGCACGCAAAGTCGTCCAGTCATTCTCACGCGACAACGCCCCCGCCAGGGAAATCGACAACCTCTCGCCGCGGGAAATCGAAGTGCTCGAATTGCTCTCTAAAGGATTCGTCTATAAGGAAATCGCCACCGAAATGGGTGTCAGCTATTCGACCGTTCAGACGTATATCGAACGGATTTATGAAAAACTCCACGTGCATTCGCGCAGCCATGCCGTGGCGCGTTACCTCGGGGGCTGATCCTCAGAACCCACTGCTTCAATGGCTTTTTTGGCGACCTGAGAGCACCGTGAGGCTCGGCTGGCTGGAAATTTCTTGGATCATGGCCGTTCCGGCGTACACCGCCACCGCATACCCGTAATACTCCTCGCCGACCGCTGGCTCGTTCTTGCTGCTGCTCTGAGCCTTGCCGTTGACTGTCTTGCGGGTGACGACCGAGTGTTTCGGGGTTCCCTTGATGACAACCCTGTCGCTCTTCACCGTCGCCGTCCCCAGCCCATCAATCTTCGACTTCACCGTGCCTTCCTTGACCGTCACCAATTTGCCGGATTCCATCTTATGCGCGAAAATAGCCCACTTCACTGACCCGTCAGTGGCCGGATTCTTGTCCCGGTTGTCGAGTGTCACGCTCAGTTGGCGGGCTTGCTCCTTGGCACGTGCGTTAGAGCCAGCGATGTTCTTATAGTCGGTCGAATTCTCCACCTCGACTTTCGCCGTGACGTGGCTGAGCGCCGGTTCCGCCAGCACTGAGCCGCAGACCAGAAACCCCACCAGCACAGCACTGTTGATCGCAAAAAATTGGCTTTTCATAACGGCCCGAAACTAACCCGCAGACCATCCAGGCACAAGCGACTATCCCGGATTGCTGGAAATTTTTCTTTTTTCACCGGAAAAGTGCCGCGCTTTCCTCGCTTGCGTCTTGTCGTCTTGTCCCTCTAATCCTCCTCGATGCGCAGGCGGGCGGGTGGAGGCAGGCTGACTTTTTCATCACTGTCGCCGACGTCGAGACTGTCCAACACATTGGTGCGACGGCGCATCAGTCCGGCATCCCGCGAGACGGCGGCCGAGCTGGGAACTTCGGTATGATAGGGGTCGTCCCCGATGACGAAAGGTTCCTTCGGTACCACCGGCACCACATCGAGGGCCGGCAGGGAGGTGAGGGTGGTTAGGCCGTCGCTGGAGCTGCCGGAATGAGTGGAGCAATAGGCGGGCGACTCGGTGCCGCGACGGAAGCATTCGATGACGGTGGTCGAGCGGGAGCGCAGTTTGCCGCTGGCTTTGTCTTCTGCCATTTCCTGGCAGAATTGGGTGGCGCGCTGGCCCGACACACTGCACACCGGCACCTCCACCAGATTGTCGGGCGCAGCGATTTCTCCGCCGCCAAACGCCGGTGCCGCCGCATTCATCGCAGCTTGCCAGACGGGCAGCGCCAAATCTCGGCTGAACGCCCCCGGATAAATCGGGCCCGCACCGGCTTGTAAAAACCCGGTCCACACACCGCAGGCGACGCGCTTGTTGTAACCCAAAAACCAGGTGTCGGAAAAATCATGAGTGCTGCCGCCCTTGCCCGCTCCACTAAAGGGTTTTTCCAGCAATCCTTCGAAAGCCCCGGCAGCGCTGCCGCGCATGCACGCACCGACAAGCATGCTGTGGATTTGCCAGGCGGTGGCCGGATCGACCGCCCGCCGCGCGACGATAGGCGGATAGTCGCGTCGATAGATGACGTGGCCCTGGGCGTTTTCCACGCGGTCCAGATAGATGAGTTTGGCCGGGCCGAGTTTACCGCCGCAGCCGAAGGCGGCGATGGCACGCAGGGATTGTTTCATGGACGCCTCCTCCCAGCCGACACACATGCGCTGGAGCAACTCGGCATGTTCCATGGGAAAACCAAAGGCTGCCCCAATCTGCGCGATGCGTTGCAGACCGACTAAACTGCCAAAACGCACCGTGGCCGCGATTTTCGAATTTTCGAAAGCGCGGCGGGCAGTGATTTTGCCGTCATACGTGGGTGAGGCCACCTCCATCCCCCATTCGCCCAAAATCCCCTCGCGCCCGCCAACCATCACCGTGCGGTTGTCCATCGCCTCATCCTCCACCAATGTGGCCGGCGTCTGACTGCCGCTGAGGCCCGCTGCGTACAAAAACGGGAAAAACGCGGTGCCCAGCGGTCGTTTTCCCGACTCGATGAAATCGTAAGGCACCTGAGCGTAATCGCGCCCGCCGACGTGGGCCAGCACTTCGCCGGAGTCATGCTCGACCATGAGCACGGCTCCTTGGAGGTATTCTGCGGCCTCGCTGGATCCCTTGCGGTAGTCGGCATACTTCGGGTGTGCGTAGGCGGGTTGGGCTTCGGCACGCGCCAGCGACTCAGATAATGCCTGCTCTGCCGCCTCTTGCGCCTCCTTCAAAATGGTGGTGTGAATTTTGCAACCTCCTGCCGCCAGCGCATCCTCGTCGAGCATCTCATCGACCTTGAGTGCCTGAGCCACCGCTTCGGCGATGCGTTCGTAAAGGTGGGAAGTGCCGCGGCGAAGCGCTTGAGGATTGAGGTTGAGCGGCAGGGATTTGTAGTGTTCGGCGTCCTTGGCGCTGAGGGATTTTTCCTCGACCATCCGGGTTAATACATAGTTGCGATGCTCGCGGTTGACTTCCGGATGATTGATCGGCGAGCGACCGGTGGGGTTCTTGATGAGAGTGACCAGCGAGGCGCACTCGCTGACCGTTAGTTCCTTGGGCTCCTTGCCGAAGTAGCCGAGGCTGGCAGAGCGGATACCGTGAAAACCGCTTCCGAAGTAGATCCGGTTGAGGTAGAACTCGAGGATTTCACGCTTGCTGTAGCGCTGTTCAATGCGCATGGCGAGGAACGCCTCGACGAGCTTGCGCTGGGTGGTTGACTCATTGCGCTGGATTGCTTCATCCTTGAGGTTGTAGGCGTTGCGGGCAAGCTGCTGGGTGATGGTGCTGGCCCCCTGCTTGGAGCCTTGCAGGTTGAGCTTGGCAGCCCGAACGATGCCGATGTAGTCCACCCCTTTGTGGGTGAAAAAGCGCGAGTCCTCGCCGGCGCAGAGGGCGTCGATGAGGATTTGCGGGACCTCGCTTATCGGGATGATGCTGCGGTTTTGAACAAAGATGCGGCCAATTTCCTTGTCATTGCGGTCCAGGATGATGCTGGGCACTTCCAGCACGTTGATGCGCTCGAGGTCGTAGGTGGTGGCCCGCTGGCGATACTCACGGGTGTAGCGTTCAGCAAAAACGTAGCCAAGGCCGGCAACCGCCACGCCGAGGACCAAGCCGCCGAGGACCAAGCCAAGCCAAAAGCCTTTGCGCTTGTAGAAACGGTGCTTCTTGCGGATGTTCCGGGGTCTGTTTGGATAATTCGCCATGCCTGATTCCCATTCATCACCGCTTGTTCCTGCGGCAACGCGCGACAAGGTTTATACGAGCCCGGCCCATTCCGCAACCCCCACGTTGCAGGAGCTGCTTCGGCAACGCATCGCAGCGCACGGGCCCCTGGATTTCGCCGAATTCATGGCCGCCGCCCTGTACCACCCAGAACTTGGCTACTACGCCCGCCACGCCCGCCAGGTCGGCCGCAGCGGGGATTTTTTCACCAGCGTGAGCGTCGGGCCGCTGTTTGGGGAGTTGCTGGCGCGGCGCTTTGGGCGCTGGTGGCGGGAGTCGGGCTGTCCGGAAAATTGGCGGCTCATCGAGAGTGGTGCCCACGATGGCACGCTCGCTGCTGACATTCTCGCTACCCTACGCCTGCTTGAGCCGGCTGCCTATGCCGCGCTGGAATATGCCATCCCCGAACCCCTGCCACGCCTGCAAGCCGCCCAACGCCAAACCCTCCAACGCTTCGCTGAATGTGTCCGCTTCCTAGCAGATCCTGCGGAGCTGGCAAAGAACCCATTGCCCGGCATCGCTTTCGGCAATGAGGTGCTCGATGCCCTGCCTTGCCAAGTGGTCGAATGGCAGGCCGATGGCTGGCACCTCTGCCGCGTCGGTCATGACGGTTCGCTTAGCGCAGAGGTTGACAACAGACGCCTCCAGGCAGGATGCCCGGATCACGGTGGCGCGGGCATCCTGCCCGCCGCCATTCTTCCTTTACCCTCGGGTGCCAACAAAAATACCAGTATGGATCAAGTCCACGGCGACGCTAACGCACGATTTTGCTGGGACTCGCTGCTGCCGGTGAACAACCCCGCGCTCCTCGCCGCACTGGCCCCGCTGGGCCGCGATTTTCCCATCGGCTACCGCAGCGAGTTGCGGACGAACTACGCTGAGTTTTTCGAACCTCTGCTAGCCGCCTTGTCATCCGGCCTGTTGCTGTGGCTCGATTACGGCTTCGCTCGGCCAGAATACTATCACCCGGCCCGCCACCAGGGCACGCTGCGGACGTTTTTCCGCCACCGCGCTGGCGAGTATCCGCTGCTCGATCCCGGCCATGCCGACATTTCTGCACACGTCGATTTCACCGCCGTGGCCGAGGCGGCCATCACCCTGGGCTGCCGACCGCTGGCTTTCCGCAACCAAGGGGCGTGGCTCACGGAAACCGGCCGCGACTGGCTACTCGCCATGGAGGGGCAACCCGACGCCAGCCTGCTCCGCCAATTCACGACCCTCACCCACCCCGCTCAACTCGGCAGCCGTTTCCATCTGCTGGAACTCTCTTGGAACAATCCGGCAGCGGCCGACCTCCCCGCCGCCGATTGCCACCGCTTGGCATTGGGGGGCGGCCATGACATGTCGTGGGACAGTTGCCCATCTGCGGGTGGCTATGGCGTATGATTAGCGGCCATCGACCGCTTCCAATGGCGATGAAACGTTTGCCGCCGCCGAAAAATAATATTGGGTCAAAATGTGCCTCATCCGGGCCTCCAGAAAAAGCCGTTCTACAGACAGGCATTCACGCAAAACCGTCCCATCAGTCCCCCGGATGGGGATGGTTTCTTAGTAATAAATTCCGGCTTTGGCGTAAGAATCCGCTGTGCTCGGCGTTATTATGCGCCACATTACGGACGCATCTCGGTCACTAAACAACGAAACAAAGCATCTTCATCCTCGTGAACAAGCACCACAACCATGGAATCGGCTGCCTACTGGCGGCTCTCGCAGTCGGCCTGTTGCCCGCAATGGCAGCCAATAAGCCGCAGGCACCAGTAGCAGCGCCTATCAGCGCGGCCGGCAGCAAACTCGAGGCGAATTACGCCGCCATGCTCATTCACTTGCAGAAGGACATCGCTCAGGCATTGCCGAAAATCGATGAGTCGCAGAAGGCAGCCTTGCTCAAGGTCTATCAGGCTGAGGTGGCTGCAACGCAGGCAGAACGCAAGACGATGTTCGCCCAAGCCAAGAGTAAGGATAAGGAGGTGGCGGCACAGGCGTACGCTGCCGCTAAGAACACTCTCGCGTTGGCATCAACAAATGCGCAGGAACCGGCCAAGACCGTGCTTTCGAACTTGGAGAAGTTTTTGGCAGGCGACTCGCTGGACGAGAAACTGGTGAAATGCGTTGTTCTGACTGAGGCCACGCCGCGGGGGTTTGCGGAGTTTGCCCAACAAGGAGCGGAGCAAGAGGCACTGGTTGAAAAGTTGCTAGGCGATGCTAACCTGATGAAGCAGATGGTCACGGCAGATGGTGCCAGCGGGGGTAAGTATGGCCAGGCTATGCAAATTTATACTGACATCCTCAAGGCCAGCGCGAAGGCCAAGGAGGGTGTCTTGCAGCGGTTGGCATTGGCTGTTAGCCTGGAGCATGCGATACCCGTCGCGCAAAGTAACCCTCTGGTCCCGGCTGAGGCTCCGGCCAGCGTCAATGCGGTCAAGCGGTACCAGCATTTCGAGAAAGCTTTTCTTGATGGCGAGTTGGATCCCAGGTTCAAGGATCTGACCGTTTGGGAGTATCGCAATTCAGTCAACGGCAATGAGCCGGATTGGACACTGGCTTGGGGACGCGAAATGCTTCGCAACTACCGGCCAGACCAGATCGCCACCTCGGATGATCGCTGGCGCTATGTGGAATCCGTCAAAACCGAAGTCAAATACGGGTCCCTGGACCAGAAAAATGACCTGCCCACATTGCAAAGCTATCAGAATATCATCAGTACCGGTGGCGTGTGCGGACGGCGTGCGTTTTTCGGACGATTTATCCTGCGCTGCTTCGGCATCCCGACTTTGGCTCGTCCCCAGCCTGGCCATGCCACATTGGTTCATTGGACGCCCGCTGGTTGGGTGATTAACCTCGGTGCCGGCTGGGGGTGGGGCACCATTGAGGGAAACTTCGACACCGATTTCCTGGCGATGACGCAAGCTCGGAAAGTTGCAGCGGCCTTCCCTGAGGTCCAGCGGGCCAAGTGGGTGGGCACGGCCCTTGGCGAGATGAAGGCCACGGGGTTCAGTGCCGAGGCAAGCGGCTTCTGGAATGGCGTGGCGCTCTATCGGCAGCGGGCGATTATTGAAAAGGCCAAGGCGGTAACGCTGGCTCCAGTCGGCACGGACATCGGCGAGGCGAATGAATCCAAGGAGAAGGAGGTCGTTAAAGCAGTGGCAGTGACCGACGAGGCCAAGAAGATTGTCGTCAACCAGGATGGAGCCTTCATTATCCCGGCGGTCGCCTGTAGCAGTCCCACCGCCAGCACGGGGAAGATCCGCTTCATGAAGAGTTATCTGGGCGGGATGCAGTTGCACTATAACCGCCTCGGAAATGCCGAGGCGTTCGAGTACACATTCGATATGCCTGCGGCAGGCAAGTATGCCCTTGCCGCGCGGGTGGTCACCGTGAGTCCCGACCAGCATCTTCTCGTCGCTGCCAACGATGCGAAGGAACCCGTGGACATCGCCGTGCCCTATACGATCGGCAAGTGGGAGCAGACCCGTCCGGTGGACCTCTCGCTGGTCAAGGGAAAGAACGTGCTGCGGTTCACACGGGTCGAACCTGTACGTGGCCTGACCATCAAGGAATTCATACTGATGCCGGTGAAATAGCAGGATATAACTAACGAGGCTGCGCCTCAGACCCAAGACGCAAGACTTGAAGACACAAGGGAAGACTTTCACCTGACGAGACAACCTATGGCTTTTCATGAATTCTAGGGCAAGGCAATGGCGGACCTGTTGAAGAACCTGAAGTGAATCAAGCGGGCGCGTCCCCAGGAACCCATACACCATGCCTTTCGCAGTATTGATTCTGATATTCCTCTCCGGTGCCGCGGGCCTCATGTATGAAGTCCTATGGATGAATCAATTGGGTCACATGTTTGGCAATGGTGCCTATGCATCCGCTGCCACCCTATCTGCGTTTTTCCTAGGCCTGGGTGTGGGCAGCGCCTGGTGGGGCCGGCGGACACACACGATGCAAAACCCCGTCGCCAACTATGCATTGCTGGAAGCCGGCGTCTTCAGCAGCGCCTTGTTCTACTTCCCCATACTGCTCCTTCTGCAACATATCTATCCCGCCATTTGGTCGTTTGGTGATCGGCTCCATATCGGGTTGTTAGTTAAATTTTTGCTCGCTCTTGTGTTGATTTTTCCCGCGGCCACATTCATGGGCGGCACCATTCCGGTGATCGGGCAATGGTTGATCAAGGAGAACATTCATTTTGGAAGGACATCCTCGTTGATCTATGGCGTCAATACCTTGGGGGGCGCCATCGGCGCACTGGTCGCCGGATTCTATCTGCCGCCTCTCGTCGGTTACAAAAGTACCTACGGCATCGCACTGGCGACAACGGCTACACTGGCGATTAGCGCATGGCTGCTGGCTCGCAGAAAGCCCGCAGCAAAGTCCCAGCCCATCGTCAGAGCCTCCCCGGACGCTATCCCCAGCAAAGCGGTCCTCAGCCACGGCCCGCTGCTCGTCCTGTGCTTCATCTCGGGATTTGGCACCTTGTCGCTGGAAGTGCTCTGGACACAAATGTTGGCCCATGTCTATCAAAACACGGTGTACACCTTTGCGACCCTACTCGTCGTGACACTCGTGTGCATGGCGCTGGGCGCGGGAGCTGCGCACGGCCTCTCCCGGCTGGCCATCCACCCCGTGAAGGTGTTATTGTCAATATTGATGGTTACCGGAGCGGCGATCGGTTTGAGTTCGTTTCTACTTGTGGGACTTACGGATAATCTCAGATTGATCACCAGCCGCGGTGGCTGGGACGATTATGTCTTCAGTGTATTTGTACTCACATTCAAGGTCATCGGCACACCGCTATTTTTGTTGGGAATGCTATTTCCATATCTGTTGAAACTCAACGAGCCGCACGTCACCAGTGCCGGACGCTCGCTAGGGAACCTAGCTGCTATCAATACTGCGGGGGCTATTCTCGGGCCTCTGTTCACCGGCTTCATGCTCCTGAAGTGGCTCGGGCTGTGGTATTCGATCTATGTTTTCGCCATGCTCTACTTGCTATGGGTGGTGTTCTTCCCCGCTTCTCTTAAATCGGTGGGGCTGGCATGGCGCGGCTCTGCCATGGCACTTGCCCTGCTACTGGCCGTGGTATTGAATCCGGGCAATCTCTCACTCATGCGGGTGCAGCCGGGGGAAACGATCATCGCCCACTGGAACAGCCCGCATGGCACGGTGGCCGTTGTTCAAAACGGCTCCGATCGCAACATCGTTATCAACGGGCATTACGGGCTGGGTGGCACCGCCGCTGCCGCCCTTGAAAAGGACCAAACTACCCTCCCGTTGCTCTTGCATCCCAGTGCTAAGAGCATCTTCTTCCTTGGCATCGGCACCGGTATTACTGCGGGCGAAGCCGTGTCTGTCGATCATGGCCTTGAGCGCATCGTCGCCTGCGAACTCGCTCCCGAGGTCGTTAACGCCGCTCGGTCTCATTTTAGCGAATTTACCAGCGGCCTGTTCCATGACCCCCGCGCCACGGTCGTGACCGATGACGGCCGACATTACCTTGCCGCGACCAAGGAGCAATTCGATATTATCGATGCGGATCTGTTCGTCATATATAACAAGGGTGCCGGCGATTTATATACTTTGGAGCATTTCCAGTCCGCCGCCAGACGGCTCAAGCCCGGCGGGATTTTCGTGCAATGGATTCCTCTCTATCAACTCACGCAACCGGAATTCAACATCATTGCAAAAACCATGCTCGCAGTCTTTCCTCAAGTGACGGTTTGGCGCAATCATTTCCGGCCCTGGCAGGATTCCATCGCGCTGGTGGGGCAAAATGACAGCCAACCGCTGTGTGGTCCCGGTTATGTGGGGCCCGGCCCTGAACGCCGTGAGGCGGCAATGCGCGAGGCCAAAGGCAACAATCTCCGGCCCGACAAGACCACGCTGTTGCTATTTTATTGCGGCAACCTGAGCGGTGCCAAAAGTTTGTTCAAGGATAGTCCCCTCAACACGGAGGACCACCCTGTGATCGAATATCTAACCCCTCGTTCAGTCGGCCAACAAGCAGCCGACAAGGTGGCTTGGTTTGCCGGTCCCCAGTTTGTCGGGTTCATGGAAAAAATGCAATCGCTCACGCCGCCGGAAGCGGATCCTGCCCTTGCGGGCCTGGCATTGAATGAGCGGCAGACAGCCAAAGCGGGTCTTTTCCTGGCGCGCTCATATCTTCTCGCCAGCGCGTATCAGAAAAAGATCCCCGGTGCCAACGAGGCTTGGCTTCAGCAGGCGCAAAAGGACTATCAACAATCCCTAACGTATTGGCGGGATGCACCGCCCACCCATCAATAACCTCATGCCGTTTTATGCTAGCCCCAACGCCCACACGCCTGGAATTCCTCGCAGCGTAAAAAAATCCGCGCTTGATATGGGAATGACATGCAGGTAATTTTTTTCTTTTCTCATAAAAATGAACGGATATCAAAGATACATGGCCGTCCTTATGGGGCAACCGGTGGATTTTCTGCCGCGCACGCCTATCCTGATGCAGTTTGCTGCGGAATACATTGGGTCGGATTATGCGGCATTCGCCTCGGATTTCCGCGTGTTAGTTGAGGCCAACGAGGTATGCGCTCGCGACTTTGGCATCGACCAACTCAGTTGCATCTCAGATCCCTACCGGGAAACGCAAGGCTTCGGCTCGTCTATCGAATTCATGAGCAATGGCCCGCCCCGTAGCTCACATCCCCTGGAAGATACCCAAAACCTCGCTGTGCTCGCCAAGCCGGACCCAATGAGTTCCGTACGCATGCTCGACAGAATCAAGGCTGCCCAAGCCTATCACCAGCGCTTCCACAACCAGTTCTCGATTCTTGGCTGGGTCGAAGGACCTGCCGCTGAGGCTGCCGCCTTGCGCAATCTCACGCCCTTCCTGATTGATTTACTCGATGATAAACCGTTTGCCTGTGAGTTGATGGACCTCTGCACAGCCACCGCCATCGACTTCGCACGGGCACAGGTCGAAGCGGGTGCCGACACGATCGGCATCGGTGACGCCATCGCCAGCCAGGTCGGGCCCGACGTTTACCATGATTTGATCCAACCCAGGGAGAAACGCCTGGTCCGCGCCATTCAAGCAATGGGCGCTCGCGTCAAACTACACATCTGCGGAAATATTACCCATTTATTGCCCGGTATCGCCGACCTCGGCGTTGATATTCTCGACGTGGACCATGGGGTCGATATGGCACGCGTCCGCAATGCGCTCGGCAGCCAGGTAGCGATCGCGGGTAACGTGAATCCGGTTTCCATGGTTAGAAACGCCACGCCTAATGCAATCCGGGACGCCGTGCGCAAAGCGTACGAGCAAGTTGGCAACCCATATATCGTGAACGCCGGATGCGAGATTCCATCGGGGACGCCTGTGGATAATCTTAAGGCGTTTTGCGAACCTCTCGCCTATCAGCCCTAGCGATGATCCTATTTCAGATTTTACCTAACATACAATGATGCAACACACAATCAGTAGAAGACGATTTGTAGCGACTACCGCCGCGACGGGTTTGCTAAGCATCGTGCCCCGGCACGTGCTCGGTGGTTCCGGCCAGACACCGCCCAGCGGGAAACTCAACATTGCTGTCATCGGCCTTGGGTGGATGGGCAGCAAAAATGTTCTCGCTTGTGGGAATGAAAACATCGTCGCTTTGTGTGATGTCGATCACGCCAACGCGGCAGCGTCATTCAAGGCCTTTCCGAAGGCTGCGGTTTACAAGGATTTTCGGGTCATGTTAGATAAGCAGAAGGACATAGATGCCGTCTTGATCGCCACGCCTGACCACACCCACGCTGTTATTAGCATGGCGGCGATGCAGGCGGGCAAGCACGTCTTCTGTCAGAAACCACTGACCCACGATATTTATGAGTCGCGCATGCTGGCAAAGGCGGCGAAGCAAGCCGGGGTGGTCACCCAGATGGGGATCCAGGGACATTCCGCAGAGGGCCTGCGCCTGATTTGCGAATGGATCTGGGCAGGAGCCATCGGCAATGTGCGCGAAGTCGATGCATGGTGCGGGCTTTCCTATACACCGCACGGCCATGCTTGGTGGAGTTCACCTCTGGGCGATCGCCCCAAGGAAAGCCTGGTGGTGCCTAGCGACCTCGACTGGGACTTGTGGCTCGGGCCGGCCCCGGCGCGTCCCTATCACAGTTGCTATCACCCGATGGTCTGGCGGTGCTGGTGGGATTTTGGCTGTGGCATGATGGGCGACCGCGGTGCCCACACGCTGGACTCCGTTTTTACGGCACTTAAACTAACCGCCCCGACTTCTATCGAAGGTTCGGGCATCGTCGGCGGCAATGCCGAGGTCCATCCCGACAAGGCGGCAGTGGTCTATCATTTTCCAGAACGTGAAGGGTTCCCTCCGCTCAAGCTGTCTTGGTATGAGGGACAACAACCACCGCCGCCCAAGGACTTGGAAGATGGGCGCAAGCTTCCTGAAGAAGGTGGCGTGTTGTTCAAGGGCGACAAGGGGACGATCCTGTGCGGGGTTTATGGTGACAGTCCCCGCCTGATCCCAGAGGCCGCAATGCAAGCCTACCAACGGCCGCCAAAGACACTGCCCCGAATCAAGGGATGCCATGAGCAAAATTGGATAGATTCTATCAAGGCCGGCAGCAAGGCCAGCGCCGATTTTAGCTACTCTGGCCCCTTGACCGAGCTTGCCTTGCTAGGAAATCTAGCCAAAAAATTCCCGGACCAGAAACTGCTATGGGACAACGAACTCATGAAGGTGACCAATCTCGATGCCGCCAACGAGTGGGTGCGCAGACCCTACCGCAAGGGCTGGTCGCTTTGATGCCAATTTATATATATGCAAATACTAATTGAAAAATCGCTGGCACCGATGTGCGGGGTTAGCCAAATCGATTCTACCAACAAACAGAAAGCAAAAAACAAATGAAACAAATGATACCAATGCTCGTGTCCGTCCTGACCACAACCCTGCTGTGCACTTCCGTCCGCGCCGAACGCAACGATACTGCCGCTGAGAAACTCGGCTTCAAACTTGGCATGCAATGCTGGACGTACCGGTCTCTGACTACTTTTGAGACCCTCGAACGCTGCCAGAAGTTCGGCATCAAATACCTGGAAATCTTTCCTGGCCAGAAGATGCAGCCGGATGCCGGAGTCGTCGTCGGTCCCGCCATGAGTGATGCCGATATCGCCGCGCTGCTTACCAAGGCGAAAGCTTGCGGCGTGAAGATCACAAACTTCGGCGTCAGTGAGATTCCGCTGGATGAGGCCGGCATGAAGAAGCATTTTGAATGGGCAAAAAAACTCGGCCTCGAGGTACTCGTCACTGAAGTCACTCCCACTGCCGCACTCGACAAGATGTCTCAGCAATCCGGCATCCGCATTGCCTTGCATAACCACCCGTCTTCATGGCCTGCCGACAAGGTGCTGGCTGCGACCAAGGACCTGAGCAAGAACTGTGGATCGTGCGCCGACACCGGCCACTGGCTGCGTGCCAAGAAATCCCCTGTAGAAAACTTCAAGCTGCTCTCAGGACGCATTATTGAATCGCACTTCAAGGATCTCGACGACAAGATGTCTGATGTGGTCTATGGCACCGGCGTGGCCAACGTCAAAGCTATGATGGAAGAACTCAAGCGCCAGGGATTCAAGGGCACCATGATTATCGAATATGAGCACGGCGATCTCGCCCATCTCGATGCAACCCTTCCCCAGTGCGTCACCGCGTTCGACCAACTCGCGGCCGAAGTCTCTAAAGAGTGATAGCACTCAACTCTTCCGCACCCATCGACGCGGCAACCGCTTTCCGGAGTTATTCTTGAAGGGAAAATACAGATCACAGATTTCACAGATAATGAAAGAGTTATGAATTATATGGCATTCACCATTTGAGTTAGTTTGAAAATTGATAGATCAGAGCCATCTTATCCGTTCAATCGTTCGACTGCCTCACGCCGAAGTCCTCTTTAATCCGTGAAATCTGAGGTGAAACAAACGCCGCTCCAACCCATTCCATTTTCCAATTTAGGGTATTCCTCCGCCTGCGGCGTGTCTGTGACCGCCGATGACCCTGAACCGCCAGTGACCCGCCTATTGGACAAACACCATTTCAAGCTTCAGTTGGGTTGGTCGGTGATGGCGGGCGGTTCGATCCATTTGCCGTGCTCGCGGATGAGGTTGGTGAGGCGGGCGACGGCGTCGCGTTCCGGGATATTAAATTGGACGGGGGTTTTGCCGACATAGAGATTGATTTTTCCCGGTGCGCCGCCGACGTAGCCGAAATCCGCGTCGGCCATTTCGCCAGGGCCATTGACGATGCAACCCATCACGGCGATGCGAACGCCCTTGAGGTGGCCGGTGGCGGCACGGATTTTTTGAGTGGTGTCTTGCAGATTGAAGAGCGTTCGACCGCAACTCGGACAGGCCACATAATCGGTTTTGAAAATGCGGGTGCCGGCGGCTTGCAGGATGTTATAGGCCAGACGCAGCGACAGGCCGGGGGCAGGTTCTCCTCTAACCAGAATGGCGTCGCCGATGCCGTCGCACAGCAGCGAGCCTATGTTGCAGGCGGCGGTGATGACGGTCTCTAACGGTACATCTGCGGCCCCCGTAGCTCCGTCGCTGGGGGCGGGCAGCAAGGTGTCCTTGAGCAAGATCGGATGGCGTGCTTCGGCGCTGGCTGCGAGTAACCGGAAGGCGTGGATGACCTCCATTGGGATGCCGTCGGCCACGCTGATGAGTTGTGGCTCGCTGCTTGCATTGAGTACGGCGATGGCGGCGGCATCGCGGGGGTCGAGTTGGCAGACGCCGGATTGTTCGAGCACCGCCTCGGGTTTGAATTCGCGCATTGCGGGGATCTTGTGGGCGATGGCGTTCCAGCGGTCCTGTGTGGTGAACACGCGTACGGTGTGGTCGCCACCGAGTTTGTGGCCCATCACGCTGATGAGCGAACTCTTGCGACGCTGATAGGTGAAGGGGTCATACGTGGCGATGGCTGCGGTGTACCGCCGCAGGCCGTGATAGCGGCGTCTCGCCGCGAGTTCCGGATAAGCGCAGCCCACCCACCGCCACCCGTCCAATCCCGCCTTCCAAGGATTATCCAGCACATAGTCCAACTGGTTGCGCAGATCCTCGCCATCGCAGATGAGGTGGTCATAGCTTTCCTTCTGCCAAATCGTGCCGCTGGTACCCAGGCGTTTGTCGATTTCGTGTGCGGTGAAGCTTTTCCAAGAATGCAGGATTTCTTCCAACTCATGTCCGGCAGCAGGCTGGAGAACCGCATGCACATGATTGGGCATCACGCACCAGGCTAGCAACGTATAACGGGTGCCGTCGAAATGCCGCAAGGCACCGGCTAGCAGATCCGCAAAATCATCATTGCGCAACAGGCAGGCTCCGTGACCGCGATCCAATTCTGGATCGATCACGGCAGCCTGAAGCTGCGCGAGTTGGTTGCGCACGGAAAGCATTTGGTCCAGCACGCTGCGCGAGCCACTCGCCCGGGAATGGCTATCCAGCAAGTCGAGGAGCGCCTGACGCTTCTGGCGGTAATGTTCCAATACATCGTGAGGCAATGCATCGGCTAGGCGGAAGGTCACGGCGTATGTGCCGGCGGCGAGCTTCCAGTGCGGGAGGTAGCTGGCGTCGGATTCCTGGACTTTTTCCCAGTCGATGTGGATGGAGGCGGTATCTTCAGTTAGGGAGCGGGTGGGGGCAATGTGGGACTGAGAAGAAATAGAAGAGTTGCCGCGTGACGCAGCCACCACGGCCTGCGGCGGGACGCCGCAGCTACCTGCGCTATCACCTGCGCAGCCACCGCCGCAGGCACGCACGAGGGCTTGGGCGACGGGGATTTCATGGATCGAGTCTTCGGTGAGAGAGACACGGATGGTGTCGCCAATGCCGTCGGCGAGCAGTGAGCCGATGCCGATGGCGCTTTTAATGCGGCCGTCCTCGCCATCGCCGGCTTCGGTAACGCCGAGGTGGATCGGGTAATTCCAATCCGGGCCCTCGGCGGCGAGGCGGGCGACGAGCAACCGATAGGCTTCGATCATGACCTTCGGGTTGGACGCCTTCATGGAAAACACCAACTGGTGGTAGTCGTCCTCGCGGGCGATGCGGGCGAATTCGAGCGCGCTCTCGACCATGCCCAGTGGGGTGTCGCCGTAGCGGTTCATGATGCGGTCGGAGAGCGACCCGTGATTGGTGCCAATGCGCATGGCGCGGCCGAGGTCCTTGCAGCGGCGCACTAGCGGGGCGAACTCGTCGCGAATGCGCGCCAATTCCTCAAGGTATTGGACGTCGTCGTACTCGCGAACCGCAAATTTTTTCTTATCGGAATAATTTCCCGGGTTGACGCGGACTTTTTCGACCCATTTGGCGGCCTCCATGGCGGCGTCGGGTTTGAAATGGATATCGGCGACGAGAGGCACGTGGCAACCGGCGGCACGCAGCTCACGGGCGATATGGCGCAGGTTGGCGGCGTAGGCTTTCGTTTGGGCGGTGATGCGCACGATTTCGCAACCGACCTCGGCGAGGGCGAGCACCTCTGCGACGCAGGCCGGGGTGTCGCGTGTGTCGGCGGTGATCATCGATTGGACGCGCACCGGGTGCCCACCGCCCATT
>Ga0118677_10008088_pt1 | contig 17019 bp, 12 predicted proteins | sample AliMusrvi5mmetaG_FD_86154 | JGI IMG/M metagenome (GOLD analysis project Ga0118677, IMG submission 86154) | reverse complement strand
GGTGTGGACCGTGAGTTGGTTCAAGTCGATGGTGACGATGGTGGCGTGGTCGGCGGCGATGGCGGCGCGGAGTTGGGCGATATCGGCGGCGGCGGCGATCACGCAAGGCATGGCGAGGGTGGTCGAATTGCCATAGAAGATTTCAGCGAACGATTCGGCGATGACGCCGTTGAAGCCGAATTTCCGCAGGGCCTGGGGCGCGTGTTCGCGGGACGAGCCGCAACCGAAATTGACACCGGCGACAAGGATGGAGGCGCCGGCGAAACGCGGATCGTTGAGCGGGTGGCCGGTCAGGTTGCCGTGTTCATCGTGGCGTGCGTCATAGAACGCGAATCCGCCGAGGTCGTCGAACGTCACGCATTTCATGAAGCGGGCCGGAATGATGCGGTCGGTGTCGATATCGGCGCCGGGGATGAAAACGGCGCGGCCGGAAACTTGGGTGACGGGATCGAGTGGCATGGTCGTGAGGTAAGTGCTGAGATGCTGAAATTTGAGATAGCGGAAGCCGATATTCAGGGTTGTTGGAGGTTCTGATAGTACCAGGGTCGCATGTCCGCGGCGACGAAAGAGATTTCGTTGTGTTTGTCACTTGCCCCGGCCATGGCGTAAACACGGCCATTGACATATTCATGCCTCACTGGGGAGATCTCCTCCCCTTCCAGATATTCGCCCGGGGTGATGAAATAACGGGATGCGGTTTGAATATTCATGGCGTGCAATTTACGCGACGGCGGCCGGTTGTTCCAGATGGAAAAGCACGCGCGCGTCGGTGATGTGGCCGGCAATGGCGGCGGCGGCCACCATGACGGGCGACATCAGCACGGTGCGCCCGGTGGGCGAACCTTGGCGGCCCTTGAAGTTTCTGTTAGATGAAGACGCGCAGAGTTGGTCGCCGACGAGTTTGTCTGGGTTCATGGCGAGGCACATCGAGCAACCGGCGGCGCGCCACTCGAAGCCGGCCTGGCGGAAGATTTCGGGCAGGCCTTCCTGTTCGCACTGGTGGGCGACGATTTGCGAGCCGGGCACGACGATGGCGGTGACCCCCGGCGCGACGTGGTGGCCGCGGATGAATTTGGCGACCTCGCGGAAGTCGGAGATCCGTCCGTTGGTGCATGAGCCGATGAACGCGACATCGATTTTGACGCCCTGAATGGGAGTGCCTGCAGTGAATTTCATGTAGGCGAGGGCCTCTTCGATGGACGCCTTTTCCAACGAGGTAGCCGCCGTGGCGGGATCCGGAATGGTTTCGGAAATGGAAATCCCGTGGTCCGGGGAGATGCCCCAGGTGACAGTGGGTTCGATGTCGGCGGCATCGATGCGGACGAGATCGTCGTAACAGGTATCCGGATCGGAGGCGAAGGACAGCCAGCGCGCGACGGTGGCGGGGAAATCGCTCATGTCCACATAGGGGCGGCCTTGGAGGTAGGCGACGGTTTTGGCATCGGGGTTGACGTAGCCGCAGCGGGCACCGCCTTCGATGGACATGTTGCACACCGTCATGCGTTCTTCGATGGACATGCGGTCGATCACCTCACCGGCGTATTCGTAGGCATAGCCGATGCCGCCCTTGGCACCTAACAGGCGGATGATGTGGAGGATCACATCCTTGGCGTACACACCGGGACGGAGGGCGCCGTTGACTTCGATGCGGCGCACCTTGAGGGCTTCGAGCGCCAGGGTCTGGGTGGCCAGCACGTCGCGCACCTGGGTGGTGCCGATGCCGAAGGCGATCGCGCCGAAAGCGCCATGGGTGGCGGTGTGGGAGTCGCCGCAGGCGATGGTGGTGCCCGGCTGGGTGATGCCCTGCTCCGGGCCGACGACGTGGACAATCCCTTGTTTGCCCGACGCAAGATCAAAATAGGTGATGCCGAAATCATCGACGTTTTGACGCAGTGCCTGCATCATTTCCACGGCAAGGGGATCTTGCGGCGCGTCCTGGTCGATGGTCGGCACCATGTGGTCCACCGTGGCGAATGTGCGCTGCGGGAATTTCACCTTCAGGCCGAGGTCGCGGAGCATGCCGAAGGCTTGGGGCGAGGTCACCTCGTGGATGAGGTGGGTGCCGATGAAAAGTTGCGTGCGGCCGTCGGCGAGATGGCCCACACGGTGGGCATCCCAGACTTTTTGGAAGAGACTTTTTCCCATGATGAAATGAGCGCCGTGGTTGGCGGCGGCACGGGGAAATTGCCTGCGTTGGTCCGCCTTGTCAAAGCCGCATCGAGGCCTGGAGCGAAAGATCTGTATCCGCCGGAGTTCCCGACGGGTACAGCACTTTGCTCGCTGCGGCAATCCGCGCGAAATCGTATCCATCGATCAAAACGATGGGCGATTTCCCCCCGTCGGTCGCCTCGGTTATCGCGGCTCGGGAAAACTGACTGGTCGTAACTACCGCTCCGCGAGCGTGTGGATGCAGACTGCCCCGCAATTCGGCAACCTCTTTCCTGCCCACCGTGTGCAACCACCGCTTTGCTTGGATCTGAACCATCAGGTTTCGGATGGGCCACATTGAATGCCCGGCGCAGGCATTGACATCGATTCCGCCATCCTGGCTGAATCGCGTCACGTTGACGCTTGTAAAGCCCGTGCCAACAAGCACATCCCTTACCAGATGCTCAAAACCTTGCGGCGTGAGCGCAAGCATTTGAGAACGGACTTTTTCAGCTTCAAGCGGGGCCAGCTCCATGAAACCGTCCGAGATGGGCGCGGTTTTCCCAAGCTCGCGGTCATCCGTGGTCGTTGGTCTCGTTCTTGATTCGGCGATCAAATCCGCCATCAACCGCGAATCATGATCCGGACCGATGCTCTTGAAGTCGGTAATGACACGGAATTCAAAAACACACACCTCTCTTGGTTTTTGACGCGCGTCAATTTGGGTTTCCCGGTAATGGCGCATATAGTCGAGCATTCCAATGAACAGCCATCGTTTCACGCCGATTTCCCTATCGCGCCGGCTTCCGAGCAATTGGAAGCAATAAACCGGGAATGGTTCTGTCGCTTGTTCGAGGATCCGTCGGTTCCGGCCTCCCAATGCCTGATCCCCTTCCTGCCCGACGCCAGTATATACGAGCACGTCGCCCTCAACGCGGTCGTGATACGGGTTCTCCCTCTGAATTCGCGCGGTTGGCACAGAGGTTAAGACGACTGCACGTCTGACCTTGCCTTCCTCATCGCTGCAAAATCGAACTCCGCCAGCATTCCCAACCCCAAGGGAACGGTAGATTTCCTCATGCGAATATCGATGGTTGAGGATGAAATTCATGGAAAACGCCTCATGCCTTGACAACTGGTGTGACAAAGGGGTCGCCAATGTTGCTCCCCAAGGCGAATCGTCAAGCCTGATCGACTGTTCTATCGCCCAATTTGAAGCCCGTTCAGGCACCTCACCGGAGTTCGATGATCAGCCCGGCGATGATACCGCCGAGGGCCAGCACGGAGATCACGACGATCAGGATATTGAGCAACTTCTTGCGGTCGATTTTGCGCGGCGGTTTCGGCGGTTTGCCGGTAATCCATTCATTCCACGACCGGTGGACCGCCGGGCCGCCACGGTGATGCAGACGCAATGACCCCTTGAAGCGATCCTGCTCGTCTCGTGGCTGAAGGCGTTTCATCAAGATTTTTTTCCGGTGAACCCGTAGGAAAGATGGCAGATTTATCGGGGAATGGGAAGGATGTTAGAAGTCATCGGGGCGTGGCCACCGTGCAGGGGATGACAAGACAGGCGGCAACCAGCAGCGCCCTGCCGGGCATGCGCGTCAAGTTAAGGCCCAAAGGGCTGATATCCCTGTTCAGGAGTGGTGAACGGCCAATTCGGAGGGCCGGTGGTTTGATGGTGTTCATGGATATTCTCCGATGGAGGAGGCGGTTTTCATGTCAGGCTCATGGTGCCACGATCTCGAAGGGGATAGGTGGCAGGGTGGCAAGGGTGACGCGGGGTTCACCCGACACCGGTTGGGTCTTGCCCCGGCGTCCCGGCCTCTGGCCGATGATTTTGACAGTCAGGGAGCCTTTCTGACCGGGCTTCATGAGGGCGGCATTGCTTTGTAACACCAACTCGCAGCCCTCACGCAGCGGTAACGTGTCGGTGAGGGTGATGCCTGTGGGCGGATCGCTCAATTCGAGTGTCGGTTGGGCCAGGAGCATGTTGGTGGACACCGTGACACGAACGCGCGCCGTTCCGTTGGCAGGGATTTTGACGGGGAGTTCGCTGAGGATGCTCTCCGCGTTCCGCGGGAAGCGCTCGGTCACGGCCACTTTCAAGTCGTGGGCTGCGACCAGATGCCGGTAGGCGAACGCTTGCATCATGTCGTCGGCCGGCACAGCCCGGTGCATAACCTGCTGCTGATCGATCCGCGCGCGGCCTTTCACACCCAGATCGACGGGAACCGCAGTGGGCGTCGGAGCGACTTTGAGCGTGAGTTCCACTTTGTCCTGATTGGCCGGCACGGAACCACCGCTGAGTTGAAATCCCGCCGGAGCGTCTTTCAGGGTGATGGCAATCGAATTTGTGAACCCATCGCGACGGAGTGCGTACACGGTCAATGGTACGCTCGCGCCGGCGCGGGCGTTGAGGCTCGACGGCACGACGCGCAGTTCAAAATCGGGACGGGGCGCACTGATGCGGAGCCGGTATGAGTAGTTGGGACCGCCCATTTGCTGGGTGTCGCACAGGTGCAGAACGTAGTTTCCATCGGCTGGCAATGTCGCAGTGAGATAGGAATCCGCTTGGTGGGTGATCAATCCGGCAGTGAACTCACGGCGAACGGGGCGCTGTTGTGGACACCGTCGCCCCGCCCTGCGAAGACCGGATAGGTGCCCGGCGGTTTGCCGGTGGCATTCACGGTCATCTGGTTTACCGGCAGGTTCACCCCGCGCACGGCCACGGCGGTTTGGTGGGCGGCTTGGCAACCCAACGGGAAAATGCCGGTCACGAATGGTTGCTCGCCGAGGGTGATGCGATAGACGAAATCGTCGCGGCCGCGATAGAGGCTGTCATGGATTTCGAGGGTATAGTCGCCGTCCTTGGGGATGGCATAATAAAGCACCGGATCGGGACTGAATTGATAATGGTCGGCGTACCCCAATTCCTTGTCCGCCGGATCGTAGAGCGTCATGGTGGCCTGGATCCAACCGGGAACAGTGTCGGAGAGATAGGGGATCAAGGTTCGTGCGCTGGCGGCGGCAACCAAACGCTGGCCTTGACGCGCGGCGAAACGGTAACGGTTGATGCCGCCGGGCAGAATCTGGCCGTTGACGGTGGCCGGTATCGTGATGCGCATTTCTTTCGCCTCCGTGCCAGCAGGCGTTTCCTTGCCACGTCCCCGGACGATCTCGAACGGCTTCTCCGTGATTTCCGGCAGTTCGCCGACGAAGAACTTGAGCGGATTGGACAAGCCGCGGGGCGTGAGCAGCCGCAGTTCGCGTTCGCCGGGTTCCGCATTTGCCGGCAAGGTAATCCGCAGCGTGACGATGTCGGACAACGCCGGATTCGGGATCCGCCCGGTGGTGGGGGAACTGGCGAGCCGGACGTGGATTTCGTGCAGCCATTTCTCCAAGGCGGGAGTCCATTCCGTTTTCGGCATGTTCCCGGTGGCGGGCAACTCGCCTGCGCGCAGTTTCTCCAGTTGTTCGCGCTTGATCATCAAATCATGGTGCTCATGCGGCGACAGCGGGCGGATGTTTTTCGTCACCACAACTTGGATGCCGCGCCCGGAAAGATACGCGTTGTGAACGCCGTCAAGAAATTGTCCACCCACCCCGACCTGGAACGAGGTGCCCCGTTGCCCACCGGCCGGATAGACATAGGCGATGTGCGGCGGACCATCCACCTGACGCTGCCCCTGACCATGGGCCGGCAACGCGATGACCGACAGGGCCACCAATCCTGTAATGGCCGCGTATAAGTCCGGCCTGTTTTTCATCGGGTAGAAACCAGGATCGGATGGGAGTAAGTCGCGTTTTCCTCCAATGGAGGCGGCATCGTCAATGGCAGATTCATGGCGGAACACTGGCATTTCAAGAGAGATGAGGCAAGCGCTTGGTGCACCCGTAATCCATTGCCAGGAATTCGCTTACGGGTGAAAGCGGTTTGAAAAACGCCGGTCGCCGGCCCGCAAGGCGCAAGGCGGCAAAGGAAAGTGGCGGATCGGAAGAGATGTGTCCCAGAGTACCTCCCCGCCGCCGCGCAAGCGCTTTCTTCACTATTCCTCTGTGGCATTATCAAAGTATGGCATTATCAAAGTATCTGGCGCGTCTCGCGCCAGACCGTCAGCGGAGGAGCATCTTGCTCCGCCGAATCGTCGAGCCCCGCCCCGTCACCATGCACGCGGTATGTGACCCACCCACCCATTTTCACAACCACTGGCCCTTTGCGTGGTTAATCTCCTGTTGCGAGGCGTCTTTCCGAGGCGCACAATCGACCCGTAACCGCCCACATGCCAGCTAACCAGCCTCCAACCGCCGCAAGCACCCGCCGCCAGCCGCGCCGCATCGCTTGGGCGGTGGCGATCGCGCTGCTCGGCGTCGCCACCGGCGCGGGTCTAACAGATTCGCCCGATCCCTACGCGGGGACCCTTGCGCCCGTGCCACGTTCCAAGATCGACCACGCGGTTTTCAGCCGCCTGCAATCCCTCGGCATCCAACCGGCCCGGCTGTGCCCCGACGCCGTGTTCGTGCGGCGCGCGTTCCTCGATACCATCGGCACCCTGCCCACCGCCGCCGAAGTCTCCGCCTTCATCGAGGACAGCAAACCCGACAAACGCGACGCGCTGGTCGACCGGCTGTTAGAGCGCCCCGAATTCGCCGATTTCTGGGCGATGAAGTGGTGCGACCTGTTGCGGGTGAAGTCCGAGTTTCCCATCAACCTGTGGCCCAACGCCGTGCAGGCATATCATCACTGGATCCGTACCGCGATCCGCGACAACCTGCCTTATGACCGGTTCGTGCGCGAAATGCTCACCGCCTCCGGCAGCAACTTCCGCGTGCCCCAGGTGAATTTCTACCGCGCCGTGCAAAACCGCAACCCCCGCAGCGTGGCCCAGGCCGTCGCCCTGTCATTCATGGGTGCCCGCACCGACAAGTGGACCGACGAGCGCGTCAACGGCATGGCGGCGTTCTTTTCGCGCGTCAGTTACAAATCCACCTCCGAATGGAAAGAGGAAATCATCTATTTCGATCTGGCCAAAGCCATCAACACCACCACCGACGCCATCTTTCCGGATGGCACCCGGATTCACATCCCGCAAGGACAGGATCCCCGCGAAGTCTTCGCCAACTGGCTGATCACCCCGGCCAACCCGTGGTTCGCACGCAGTGTCACCAACCGCGTCTGGTCGTGGCTCATGGGTCGTGGCATCACCGAGGAAACCGATGATATCAGAAGCGACAACCCGCCCATCAATCCCGAACTCGCAGCGTTGCTGGAAAGCGCTTTCGTCGCGGGCAAATATGACTTGAAACAGTTATACCGAATGATCCTGAAATCCCAGGTCTATCAATTGTCGTGCGTTCCCGCATCCGACACCGCGGTGGCGGCGCGCAACTTCGCCAGTTACCCGCTGCGCCGTCTGGATGCCGAGGTGTTCATCGACGCGATCAACCAGATCACCGGCCAAACCGAAAAATACACCAGCCCGATCCCCGAACCGTTTTCCTTCATTCCGGAAAGCCAGCGCAGCATTGCCTTGGCGGATGCCAGCATCGACAGCCCGTTCCTCAGTTTGTTCGGCCGCTCGCCCCGCGATACCGGCCTGGAAGCGGAACGCGACAATTCATCTAACAGCGCGCAAAGCCTCCATTTGCTCAACTCCAGCCATATCCGCAAAAAAATCGAGGACAGCTCCCGCATCCGAACCCTGCTGCAAGTCAAATCCTCCCCGCGCGAAATGGTGGACAAGATCTATCTAACAGTTATGTCGCGCCATCCCACCGGGCGGGAAACCGCCATCGCCGCCAATTACAAAGCGTCCGGCGCGTCATCCTACCGCGCCGGCCTCGACCTCGTCTGGGCTTTGATCAACACCTCCGAGTTCCAATTCCGCCACTAGAGCCCGTCCCGCAATGATGGCGGTTGAAAAGACCGAATATCCAATAGCCAACACTCAATCCCCATTGATCCATGAACCATCCCATTTCCCGACGCACAATGATCCGCCAGTCCGTGACGAACGTGGCAGGCCTGTGGCTTGCCGGCAACCTGCCATTCCGGGCCTGGGCCGCGGCACCCGCTGCCCGCCCCGCCGGCAAGGCCCGCGCGGTGATCCAAATCTGGATGTGGGGCGGCCCGTCGCACATCGACACCTTCGATCCGAAACCGGAAGCCGGCAATGACATCGCCGGCCCGCTCAAGGCGATCGAAACCAATGTTTCCGGCATCCGCATCTGCGAATTGTTACCCAATCTGGCCAAGATCGCTAACAAATACTCGCTGATCCGCGGCATGACCCATGGCAGCAATGCCCATGAAACGGCGACCTATATGGTGCAAACCGGCCGCAATGCCGGCGGCCGCCTGGTCTATCCCGGCGTGGGTGCCGTCGTGTCGCATTTCAAGGGAATCAACGCCGGTTACAAGGGGCAAATTCCACCTTACGTCGTGCTCACCGAACCCCAGGGCCGCTTCGACGAAGCGGGTTTCCTCGGCGCGAAATACAAACCGTTCGCCACCGGCGGCGATCCGGCGCAAACACGGTTCATGGTCGAAGGCATCGTCGCCGAAGGCGTCAGCGAACAACAACAGCGCGACCGCCGAGGTTTGTTAGACCAGCTCGACACTCTGCAACATGAGATGCCGCGCCAACCGGCGCTGCAGGCGCTTGCCCGTTCGCAAGGGCAGGCCTACGAGATGATCCTCGGCGACGGCTCGAAGACATTCGATCTATCCACCGAGAAAAACGAGGCGCGGGACCGCTACGGGCGCACCACGTTCGGCCAGTCGTGTTTGATGGCGCGGCGATTGGTTGAGCGGGGCGTTCCTTACATTACGATCAACTACAAAGGCTGGGACACCCATAAGAGCCACTTCGTCACGATGCGCCGCAAACTGCCGGAATTCGACAACGCCCTGTCCGCGCTGCTGGAAGATCTTTCGGCGCGCGGGTTGTTGGACAGCACGATCGTCTGGTGCGGCGGCGAGTTCGGCCGCACGCCGAAAATCGATTGGGGTGCCCCGTTCAACGGCGGCCGCAGCCACTGGGGCAAAGCGTTCACCACGCTGGTGGCGGGCGGCGGATTCAAGGGCGGACAAGTGGTTGGTTCCACCGACGCCCGTGGCGAGGAAGTCAAAACCCGGCCGGTTGCGCCGGTGGATGTCATCGGTTCCATGGTTGGGTTGTTAGGAATTGATGCGAATGCCAAGCTGCCGCACCCGCAGGGACTCGACGTGCGGGTGATGCCGGTCGCGGCCGAGAATGTGACCAGCTACGGACCGCTCAAGGAAATCACCTGAACATGAAACCTATCTATCTGATTGTTGGAATTTCGGCCATGGTGTCGTCCGCATTCGCGGTGGAGCGCGAGCCGCATATCGGATATATCTATCCGGCGGGCGGCCGCAAGGGCACGACTTTTGAGGCGGTGATCGGCGGGTTCAACCTGAACGATGCCACGGTGGTCCGATTTTCCGGCACTGGCGTCACGGCCGAGATCATCAAACAGGAACGGCAGGTCTCTCCGGCCGAACAACAACAACTCAAGGAACGGTTGGCGAAACTCCAGGAGAAACGCCGCGAAGGCACGCCCCTCACGGCTGAGGAACAAAAGAACGCTGCCGAGATGATGGACACCTTGACCCACTTCGGCCGCCGCTTGGCCAATCCGTCGCTCAGCGAATTCGTAACCCTGCGGGTCACCATCGCCCCGGACGCCGCGCCCGGCGAACGCGAAATGCGCCTCGGCGTGCGCACCGGGCTCTCCAACCCGCAATTGTTCTGTATCGGCGACGCGCCGGAATTCAGTAAACACGATTGGAAAAACGTCCCCAAATCCCGGAAAAACCGCGAGGCCGAAAACAATGCCGAACCACCCCCGGTCGATATCACCCTGCCCGCCACCCTGAACGGACAAATCTCGCCCGGCTGCCTCGACAAATACCGTTTCACCGCGAAAGCCGGCTTGCATCTGGTGGTGGACGTCCGGGCCCGCGCGTTGATTCCCTATCTGGCGGATGCGGTGCCCGGTTGGTTGCAGGCCACCGCCACGCTTCGCGACGCGCAGGGCAAGGAGGTCGCTTATGCGGATGACTACTGGTTTCGTCCCGATCCGGTGATTTTCTATAAGATTCCGAATGACGGCCAATACACGCTTGAAATCCATGACGCGCTCTATCGGGGGCGCGAGGATTTTGTGTATCGTATTCTGATAGGTGAACTCCCGTTTGTCACCGGCGTGTTTCCCATGGGCGGACGGATCGGATCCAAAACCAATGTCACCCTGACCGGGTGGAACCTGCCAACCAAGCAACTCGTTGTGGATCTAACAAACAAGCAGCCGGGGATCCTGATGATCCAGCCAGCGCCGTTGTCGAACCGGGTGCCGTTCGCGATGGACCCATTGCCGGAGGATTCCGAATGCGAACCGAACGATGCGAGGACCAACGCCCATGCCGTGACCTTACCGGTTGTCATCAATGGTCACATCGACGATCCGGGCGATGTGGATGTCTTCCGCTTTGCCGGACATGCGGGACAGAAGATCGTGGCCGAAGTCATGGCGCGGCGGCTCGATTCGCCGCTGGATTCGGTGCTCATGTTGCTCAATCAGGCGGGCGATCAACTGGCGACCAATGATGACCAGGAAGACAAGGCCTCCGGTTTGAACACCCATCACGCGGATTCCTATCTCGCGGCCACCCTGCCAACCGACGGTGATTATTATATCTGCATCGGTGATACCCAGCATGGTGGCGGCGCCGCCTTCGGCTACCGCCTGCGCCTCAGCGTGCCCCGGCCCGACTTTGAATTGAGGTTCACGCCTTCCTCGCTCAACGTGCGCGCCAGTTCGAGTGTTCCCTTCACCGTCTATGCCCTGCGCAAGGATGGCTTCGACGGTGAGATCACCCTGTCGCTGACGGACGCCCCATCCGGTTTTAAACTCGACTCCGCCGTCATCCCCGCCCATCAGAACCAGATGACCTGCACCCTGAGCGCGCCCGCCACCCGCCCGCCCAAGCCGGGCTCCCTCCATGTCGATGGCAAAGCCACCATCTTCGGGCATGAGGTCGTGCGGGCCGCCGTGCCCGCCGATGATGCCACCCAGGCATTCGCCTATCATCACCTCGTCCCCGCCCGGGAACTCACGCTTAGCGTAGGCGGTCTCTTCCGCCCCGGTGATGCCAACACGGTCATCTCATCCACCCCGCTCCGCATCCCCGCCGGAGGATCCCAGTCCGTCAAAGTCCATGTGCCGCTCGGCCCGAAAATCCACAATCTGCAATTCGAGTTGCTCGATCCGCCGCCCGGCTTCCGCCTCGGCGAAACATCCGCGTCCTCATTGGTCGTTCTAACAGACAAGACCGTGGTCAAGCCGGGTCAATCCGGCAACCTGATCGTGACAGCCTCCGCCGAGCGCAAATTGGCGGATGACACCCCGGTCAAACCCGCTACGCCAGCAACATCCGCCACAGCCACAACTCCCGCGCCGCCGGCCAAGACCATCCCCAAACGGCGTGTTCCGCTGGGCGCACTGCCGGCGATTCCCTATCAGATTCTCGCGCCGTGACCCATGGCGTTGCCATGGATTGGGATGACGCCGGAAACGACGGATCCAATTTTTTCTTCACTCGCCGCTCGTCGCTCCGCCTGGGCGGAAAAGCACGGCAGAACACTAGGGTTTGGGTTTCGGGATATCCCAGGCGGTGAACCATTCTTTGTTCACCTGTTTGAACCCTTGTTCCAGCAGGCGTTTTTCCATGTCGGGGAAATGGGCGGCACCATAGAAGATGCCGAGATTTTTGTGGCCGGCGGCGAGTTCGCGGTTCATCACCTCAAGGCACCGCCGGTTGCGGTCGTCGATGATCACGCTTTGGCCGACGAGGGCGGCGATTTGGTCTTCGCTTTGGCCGAGGGTGCGGACGATTTCGAGTTTCAGGAGGTTCGGGTTGTGGGAAAACATCGCCTGCAAGAGCTTCAGCGAGCTGGGTTGTTTGGTGGTTTTGGGCGATTGCACGGCGGCCTTGAGGGCGAAGCCGAGCAATGATTCGCCGCGCTCGTGCTGCAGGCGGCTGAACTCCTTGTTGGTGAGATCCGCATGGATGAAATTCCTGGCATGATAATCGATGACATTGACCTGTCCGGTCAGGTCGAGCGCATTCGCAACCGTGTCATACACCTTGTGCAACCAGGAAAGGTCCCGTTCCTTCTTTCCCGGTGCGGGTTGGTCAGCCGCAGGCTTTTCCTCTCCGGGTTTTTCTGCTGACAGTTCATCCACCGCGGATTTTTCCGGTGGCGATTCTTTGGTCCCGGGTTCATTCGTCGCGGGTTTGGCGGCCGCTATTTTCTCACCGCCGACCATCTCGAAGAGCAGGGCGTCATAGTCTTTGAATCGGGCATTGAGCTTCGCATAATACGCCTTGTCCGCGATGTGGATGGCCCCGATCAAATCCACGGTGGCACCGTCCTTCCCATAGCGGGTGATGGCGGTCTGGAGCCGTGCCGCAGAGGCATCCTCATCGACGCGGATGAACTTCTCCGTTTGCCCGGTGAGCGTCTGGATGGTGAGGATGAGAACCCAAGCGAGGCGATGAAATCGAACCATGGCCGGAGTTTTCGCACGGAAACCGCCGCCCGGCGAGGGGAATCTTGAAACCCGCACACCACCGTTGCCGGGGCGCGGTTTCTCGGTTATATCCATTGGGACGATGAATGCTGCCGCGCCCTTGAACTACTGCCCGGATCTGCTCCGCTATTCCCGCCGCCCGACCCGTGAGGTCATGGTGGGAAATCTCGGCGTCGGCGCTGACCACCCGATCCGATTACAGTCAATGATCACTTCAGATACCCGCGACACCAGGGCCTGCGTGGCGGAGGTGCTCGCACTGGCGGACGCCGGCTGTGAAATCGTCCGGATCACCGCCCAAACCAAGGTCTACGCGGCGAATCTGGCCCACATCGCCCGCGATGTCCGCGCGGCGGGATGTCAGATGCCGCTGGTGGCCGACATTCATTTCAAACCTGACGCCGCACTCGAGGCCGCCAAGTGGGTGGAGAAAATCCGCATCAATCCGGGCAACTACGCCGATACCAAAAAATTCGCAATCCGCGAATACAGCGACACCCAATACGCCGAGGAACTCGAGCGGATCCGCGAGGAGTTCACCCCTCTGGTGCTGTTGTGCAAGGAACTCGGCCGCGCCATGCGCATCGGCGCCAACCACGGGTCGCTTTCCGACCGCATCATGAACCGCTACGGTGACACCCCGCGCGGCATGGTCGAAAGCGCGCTCGAGTTCGCCCGCATCGCCCGCGATCACGACTATCACGCGCTGGTCTTCTCGATGAAGGCGTCCAATCCGAAAGTGATGATCGAGGCCTACCGGTTGCTCGTCGCCCGCCTCACCGCCGAAGGCCCGGATTGGAACTATCCGATCCACCTCGGCGTGACCGAAGCCGGCGACGGCGAGGACGGCCGCATCAAGAGCGCCATCGGCATCGGATCACTGCTGGCCGACGGCATCGGCGACACCATCCGGGTTTCCCTAACAGAAGACTCGGTGCATGAAATCCCGGTGGCCCGGGCACTGGTGAAGCCATACCATCAAAAAGGTGGCTGGAGCATCCTGCCCCAGTCATTCGATCAGTCCGGCGCGCAAGCAAGTGGCTCGGGCATCCTGCCCCAGTCCGTGGTCGGAGCTTCCAGCTCCGCATTCGATCTGGCAGCGAGCCGTATCCGGCCCGACTGGTCCCTGGTCACCAAGGGCACTTCTTCCCATCTGCCACATTGGCGGGTTCCAGGAGCCACCTATGCGGTGACGTTCCGCCTAACGGATTCCATTCCTGCGGCGGCATGGGATGCCTACAGCCAGCGCCGGGCGGTTCTCGTCGCGAAGCTGGAACAAACCCTCGCAACGAGCGGCTCCCGCAACTCGTTGGCCGCAGGGATGGCGCTCCGTTGCGCAATGGCCGAACTCCAGCAGCACATTCTGGAGCCTGTTCTGAACGATTCCCACGGTGAATGCTGGTTGAAGCACCCAGAGATAGCGGATTGGGTATTGGCGGCACTGCGTTATTTCGATGGCGAGCGCTACCTGCTCCTTGCATGGTCGATCATGCCGAACCATGTGCATGTGATCCTGCGGCCGCACCATGAGTGGAAATTGGAACATATCATCCACTCGTGGAAATCCTTCACGGCCAAGAAAGCCAATGAAACGTTAGGGCGGACCGGCGGATTCTGGCAGGAGGAATACTACGATCATGTCGTCAGGGATGGGGAGGATTTCCGCCATCAGGTCCGGTATGTGCTGGAGAATCCGCGGCAGGGGAGGACCTCGGCGGGGTGGACCGGATCGAAATATGGAAATACCTGGGAGGAAATCATCGGAGCGGGACGCTCCGAACACGGTCTGGCGCAAGATGCGCCAGCCACTTATGCACCAGCCACGTTCACGCCCTCCTACGATCCGTTCAGCTACGAGCGACGTAGTAGTTCCGCCATGACCATCATGGGTCAGGCGCTTGGCGGGGAGAATCCGGTGCGGGTGTTCACCACCCGCGACCGCTGGAACGCGCTGGCAGACGGGATTGCCGCCATGGGCGATTTCAAACCGGAAATCATCCTCGAAGAGTCCGGAGCGCTGGAAATCGACCCACAGGTTGACCTGGCGGTAGCGGCGGTCAACGCCCGCCCCGACCCTTGTCTGGTCACGGTGGCGGATGGCACAGGCATGGAGGTCATCGCCGCCTTCCGGCTGTTGGCCTCAAGTTTGCAGGTGCGGCATCCCATCCTGCTCAAGGATCGGCTTGGCGATGGCTCGCAGTCGGCGGAATTCGACCTGGAATCTTTCATTATTTACCGTTGCGTCGTCGGTTCGCGTGCGTATGGGCTGGACAACGACGAATCAGACACCGACCGGCGGGGTATCTACCTCGCGCCTGCCGAACTGCAATGGTCGCTCTTCGGTGCACCGGAACAATTCGAGGACAACGCTACTCAAAGCTGCTATTGGGAATTGCAGAAGTTCCTCACCATGGCGCTCAAGGCGAATCCGAACATCTTGGAATGCCTTTACTCGCCGATGGTGGAAAAGGTGACACCCCTGGGAGCAGAGTTGATAGCCGCCCGCCAGGGCTTCCTTAGCCAGATGATTTTCCAGACTTTCAACGGCTACGCCATGTCGCAGTTCAAAAAGATCGAACAAGACATCCGCAACCATGGCGAGGTACGATGGAAACACGCCATGCACCTGCTGCGGTTGCTGATGACTGGCGCAGCCACTCTACGCGAAGCGCGTGTGCCCGTACGCGTCGAAGGGCATCGCGAACGATTGCTGGCCATCAAGCGTGCCGAACTGCCGTGGGCAGAAGTGGATGCTTGGCGCAAAGAATTGCACCAGGATTTCGAGCGGGCTCTTGCCGAAACCAAACTGCCTGAACGCCCCGACTACGAAGCAGCGAATCGCTTCCTCATCAAAGCACGGCGTGAAATGACAATCCAATCCTCAGCATGAAACAAGAACCAGATGCCGACAGGCCGTTTGATGGCGAATCCCTGCGAAAAGCTGTTTTGCAGACAATTAAAGACTTAGCGGCGGAAAAGGGCGCAGACAGTCTTCAATCCGGCGAGATTCTTGGCAGACTTGAGCGAGAGCTTAATCTCAGAGACCGAGGAGACGTTGCAGAGCAGCAGGCGATGTTAACCGTCTGGTATGACCTTTTTCGCACCGGCTACCTCTCGTGGGGATACAACATTGATAACGTAAACCCACCTTTCTGCCATCTAACGGAAAAGGGGCGCAATTGGCTGCAGCACTTCAGCCGCGACCCTGCAAATCCAGACGGTTATCTCGCTTACCTCCGGAAGCACGCTAAGTTGAACGCGATTGCAAATTCATATCTCGAAGAAGCCTTGCAGACATACAATAGCGCCTGCATGAAATCCGCGGCCGTTATGGTTGGCGCAGCAGCCGAAAGTCTTGCTCTGGAACTCAAAGAATCGTTGGAGGTGAAGATGAAGGCTCTTGGAAGAACCTGCCCAACCGATTTGCTGGACTGGAGGATCAAACGTGTTCTAGATGCTTTGGAGCGCGAGATAAGTGCTCAAAGGCAAAACATGCCTCGCAAGTTGGCTGATATGTTTGAATCCTTCTGGTCGGCATTCACTCAGCAGATTCGCCTTGCTCGGAATGATGTTGGGCATCCAAAGAATATCGATGCAGTGACACCTGAAACGGTCCACGCATCCCTGCTAATTTTTCCGGAATTAGCGAAACTCTGCCTCGAGTTACGCTCATGGATTTCGAAATCATATTCATAGGAGTGGACCCGATCACAAAGCGATAAACCCGACAATCGCATTTATGCCAACCGACCCACGCCTACACCGCATCGTCGCAGCGCAGCCGTATCCGCTGTTGTTCGCCACCATCAGCGGCGCGCATCTTTACGGGTTCCCGTCGCCGGATTCGGATTTTGATCTGCGCGGGGTGCATGTGCTGCCACTGCGAAACGTCGTTGGGTTGGAGGTTCGCGACGAAACGGTCCAGGACTCGAGCATCATCGAAGGGTTGGAGATGGACATCGTGAGCCATGACGTGCGGAAGTTCTTCAACCTGCTGCTCAAGAAGAACGGTTACGTATTGGAACAGCTTTTCTCGCCGCTCGTCGTTCACACCACGCCGGAGCACGCGGAATTGAAGGACCTTGCACGAGGCTGCATTACCAAGCATCACTCGCATCACTACTTTGGGTTTGCCGAAACGCAATGGAAACTGTTCCTCAAGGAATCGCCGCACCGAGCGAAGCCGTTACTATACGTCTATCGCGTGCTGCTCACCGGTATTCACATAATGCGCACCGGCGAAGTGGG
>Ga0118677_10008087_pt1 | contig 17022 bp, 16 predicted proteins | sample AliMusrvi5mmetaG_FD_86154 | JGI IMG/M metagenome (GOLD analysis project Ga0118677, IMG submission 86154) | reverse complement strand
CTTGAAGACCCAGCCCGATGTCGGGCTGTCGCCATTGGGCCAGCCGGGATGGATGCCCGCGTCGCAGCTGATCAAGGTGCCGTTGTGGAATTCCAGGCCATGCGGATCGCAGGAGCCGGGCAGGAAATCCCAGGTGCCGACGATCTGGCCGGTCTTGCCGTCATACTTCACCAGCCCCGGCTTGCCTTCCTTGTAGTTCTTGCTGTCATTGCCCAGCACCAGCCAGATATCGCCCTTGTCATCGATGGTCATGTCATGGGTGCGCGGCTTGTCGGGCGAGGTGTAGGTCGAGATCGCCACTTCCGGCACCCAGGTCTTGGGATCGACCCGCAGCAACAGCTTGGGCCGCAGCGCCGCGATCCACAATTTGCCATTGTGCCATTGCGCGCCATGACTGCCGCCGCCGTCCTGGCCGGGCAGCGCCAGCGGAATCTGGCGGTGGCTGATTTCCTTGCTGTTCATGTCGACCTGGAAGCAGCCCTGCGGCGCCTGATTGGCCATCATCCAGACATTGCCGTCGCCATAGGCCATGCCGGAGCAGTTGCGGCAGTTGGTCATCACCGTCTTGAGCAGCTTGCCGTTCCAGTCCACCAGCCAGGCGGCTTCACGCAGGTCGGTGGGCTCGGGCAGGCCATAACGCTTGGCGCCGTCGCCGGACAATTTCTGCTCCGCGATCCACAGGCCTTCGGGCGCAACCGCCAAGCCGTTGCCATAGCCCTTGGGGTATTTGAACATCCTTGTGGTTTTCATCATGCCGTGCGGAATCGCGCGCGGCGGATTGAGGCCATTGGCCGGCGCAGCGGCCTGCGCCAGCGCCGCGGCGGCACCAGTCGCCATGCCGGCGGCCAAGCTGCCTGTCAGGAAATTGCGTTTGTTCAGCATGATGTTTCTCCCCAGCGGCGCGTTCTTGCGCTTTTTTCCGGCGGGATGCTGGTCCAAAAACCCCGGGATGCAAAGGGCCTAAACGTGCTGCAATAGCGAGACGCTACCAGCCGTTGTCACCGAAATGGGCCTGATATAGAGGGCCCGCTTCCGTTTTGATCTCCGCGCCCAGCTTCAGGCCCAGGGCGCGGGCAGTTTCGGTTGGATCGTTGCCCAGCGCTGCGCTGTGTTGCCGCCGCCAGCAATGCTTGCCGTCCGGCGTCAGAACCTCGCCCAGGAAAAATAGCGTGCCGCTATCGATCCGCGCCATCGCCGCGATGGGCGTGCGGCAGGAACCGTCTAGCGCCTGCAGGAAGGCGCGCTCGGCTGTCGTGGTGACGGCATGCTCGCTGATGTTGATTGGCGCCAGCCGGGTAATGGTCCTGGCGTCATCCGCGCGGCAGGTGATGGCCAGCGCGCCTTGGCCCGGCGCCGGCGGCATCGTCTCGCTGTCGACGATGGAGGCGGCGTGACGTTCCAGGCCCAGCCGCTTCAAACCGGCCAGCGCCAGATAAGTCGCGTCCAACGCGCCGCTTTCGATTTTTGCCAGCCGCGTTTCCACCCGGCCGCGCAGCAATTCCACTTTCAGGTCGGGCCGCGCATGTAACGTCTGGGCCTGGCGGCGCAGGGAGGCGGTGCCGATCGTGGCGCCGGGCGGCAATTCCATCAGCGTTTTCGCCCGCGTGGCGATGAAGGCATCGCGCTGGTCTTCGCGTGACGGCACGCAGGCCAGAACAATGCCGTCCGGCATGCGAGTGGGCAGGTCCTTCATGGAATGGACGGCGATGTCGATGCGGCCGTCCAGCAGGGCCTCATCGAGTTCCTTCGTGAACAGGCCTTTGCCGCCCTGATCCTGCAAGCGGCCCTGGATCTGGTCGCCACTGGTCATGAAAGACTGGATGGCGGCCTCGCTGACATCAAGCATCCCGGCCACCAGCCGAGACTGGGCCAAGGCCAGCGGCGAGCCGCGCGATCCCAGCTTCATTTCCATTCCGCCCCTCACTTCCATTCAGCGATGGGCGGCATGGAGGACAGGATGCTTTCGACATTGCCGCCGGTCTTCAGCCCGAAATGGGTGCCGCGGTCATACAGAAGATTGAATTCGACATAGCGGCCGCGCCACTTGGCCTGTTCGTGGCGCTCTTCTTCGGTCCAGGCTTCTTCCATGCGGCGTGCGATGATCTGGGGCTGGATATCGAGGAAGGCTTCGCCCACCGCCTTGGTGAATTCGAAGTCGCGCGCCCAGTCACCCGAGTCATGATGGTCATAGAAGATGCCGCCCACGCCGCGCGGCTCCAGACGATGCGGCAGCCAGAAATAGGTGTCGGCCCATTTCTTGTACTTGGGAAACCAGTCGGTGTTGAAGCCGTCGCACGCCTTCTTCAGCCGCTGATGGAAATCCACCGTGTCGGGATGGCGCGGCGTGCGCGCGGCATCGAGCGTGGGATTCAAATCCGCGCCGCCGCCGAACCAGCTTTCGGTGGTGACGATCATGCGGGTGTTCATGTGCACCGCGGGCACCCGCGGATTTTTCATATGGGCGATCAGGCTGATGCCGCTGGCCCAGAAGCGCGGGTCTTCGCCGGCGCCTTTCACCTGCTTGGCGAACTCCGGCGAGAAGGCGCCGAACACGGTGGAGGTGTGCACCCCGACCTTTTCGAACAGCCGGCCGCGCATCATGCCCATCACGCCGCCGCCTTCGCCTTCGCCGCGCGACCAGGGTGTCTTGACGAAGCGCCCGGCCTCGCCGGGATAGAGGTTGGCGGGCGCCTGGTCCTCCAGCGCCTCGAACGTTGCCATGATGCGGTCGCGCAAGGTTTCGAACCAGGCGCGCGCCTGCGTCTTGCGGGTTTCCATCTCGGTCATGGCGGGGCTTTTAGCTGGTCCCCGCGCGCCGCACCATTGTTTTTGAAGTCGCGCCCGGCCATTCTCGCCGCCACAAAAAGCCGCAAAATGCGGCGCCGGGAGGGGACATGACGATCCGTGCCGTGACGATGTTGCTGCTATTGTCCAGCGCCGCCTGGGCGGCGGTGGACCAGCCGGGCCAGCATTTCCTCCTAAAACCTTCGGACCTGCCCAAGCCCTATGCCAGCCCCGCCGTGGCCAACAACAATGAGGTGATCCCGCGTCCCGCCGGTATGATGCCCAAGGCGCCCAAGGGTTTCACCGTCTCGATCTATGCCGATCACCTGACATTCCCGCGTTTCATGGGGATTGCGCCCAACGGCGATGTCTTCCTGTCCGAGCGCAAGGCCAACAAGGTCACCTTGCTGCGCGACAGCAAGGGCACGGGCGCGGCCGACCAGAGCTTTACGTTCGCCGAGGGCTTGCACAATCCGTCCGGCGTCGCGGTTCATGACGGTTTTGTGTACATCAGCGACCAGATCGCCATCTGGCGCACGCCTTACGTGGCGGGCGCGACCAAGGCGGGCAAGCTGGAGCAGATCACCAAGACGCCGGACCTGCGCAATTCAGGCATGCACGGCACCCGCAATTTCGCCATCGCGCCGGACGGGGCGATGTTCGTGGAGATGGGCAGTCACGACAATGTCTCGGAGTATCAGCCGGGCGCCAAGATTTTCCAGATCAAGGACGGCCAGCTGGTGGATTATGCCAGCGGCATCCGCAATCCGGTGGGCGTGGCCTTCTATCCGGGCACCCACGATCTGTTCGTCGCCACCAACGAGCGCGACGGGCTGGGCGACAACCTGCCGCCGGACTTCTTCACCTATGTGAAGCCGGGCGGTTTCTATGGCTATCCCTGGAGCTATACCGGGCAGATGCCCGATCCCGATCTGGGCGCAAAACGTCCCGACATGGTGGCCAAGGCGATCACGCCCGATGTGCTGTTCCCGGCGCACAGCGCACCGACGGGGCTGGCTTTCTATACCGGCAGCACTTTCCCCGCCGACTATAAGGGCGACGCTTTCGTGTCGTTGCATGGCTCGTGGAACACCAGTCAGCCGCATGGCTACAAGGTGGTGCGCATTCGCATGAAGAATGGGCGCCCGGTGGGCGGCTTTGACAATTTCCTGGTGGGCTTCTGGGATGGGGTGTCGAAGAACCCGCCCAAGGCCTGGGGCCGTCCCGTCGGACTTGCAGTGGCCAAGGACGGCAGCCTGCTGGTGGCCGACGACCAGGGCCAGACCATCTGGAAAGTCGCCTATACGGGGAAGAAATGATGCGCGTGGATCGCCGTACTGTTGTTGCCGGGATGGCGCTGGCCGCCACGCCGGCTTTCGCCAAGGACCCCAAGGTCACGTTCGCTGTGCCGGACGGCGCTTGCGACAGCCATCATCACATTTACGATCCGCGCTTTCCCTTCAATCCCAAGGCAGTGCTGACGCCGCCTTACGCCACGGTGACGGATTACAAGGCGCTGCAGAAGAAGCTGGGCACCAGCCGCAATGTGATGGTGCAGCCTTCGACCTATGGCACCGACAATAGCTGCCTGCTGGATGTGCTGTCCCAGATGGGCGAGAACGCCCGCGCCGTCTGCGTGGTCAACAGCGCCGTCACCGATGCCGAGCTGAAGCGCTTGCACGCCGCCGGCACGCGCGGGGTGCGGGTGCAGTTCGGCCTTGGCAATCCGGTGGGCGCCGATGAAGTCATGCCGCTGGCCAAACGCATCGCGGCGCTGGGATGGCATATCCAGTGCAACATGCCGCCGGAGCAATTGGTGCAGATGGAATCGCTGTTGCTGGGCCTGCCGGTGCCGGTGATCATCGATCATCTGGGCCGCGCCGTGGATGACAAGGGCCCGCAATATGTCACCGTGCGCAAGCTGCTGGACAGCGGCCATGGCTGGGTGAAGCTGTCAGGCGCCTATCTCTATGGGGGCGGCACGCCACCCGATTATGCGGGCGCCAGCGAAGCGGCGCGTGGTTATCTGAAAGCCGCGCCCGAGCGCTGCGTCTGGGGCAGCGACTGGCCGCATCCCGACGCCACCAAGAAATTGAACCCGGTGGCGATGCCCGATGATGTCACCTTGCTGAACCTGATGCCCAAATGGGCGCCGGACGCCAAATTGCGCCACCGCATCCTGGTGGAGAATCCGGAAAAATTTTACGGCTTCGATCCGAAGAAGCGTCCAAAAGCGCGTTAAGCCAGCATCGCTTCGTAGGCTGCTTCGATGTTTTTGCGGAAGCGTTCGCTGTCGAACAGCGGCGTGGTGGTGCGATTGCGGGCCAGTTTTTCTTTAGTGGCTTTCAAGAGCGCCGGATTCTGCGCCAGCTCCAGCGCCAGGGCTTCGTACAATTGCGGCGTGGCCGTCACCAGTTCGGGCAGGTCGATGGCTTTCAGCAGGCTGGCGGCGACGCGGCCGGGGAAGGCCTTGCCGTAGCAGGTAACCACCGGCAGGCCCGCCCACAGCGCGTCGCTGCAGGTGGTGTGGGCATTGTAGGGCAGGGTGTCCAGGAACAGGTCGGCCAGTTGGTGCCGTGCCAGATGCTGCTCCGCCGGCAGCTTGGGCGCGAATATCAGCCGCGCCGGATCCACGCCGCGCGCCGTGGCTTCCTTGCGAAGATTGTCGGCATGCGGCCCATCCAGCAGCCACAGCACACTGCCGTCCACCTGGCTCAGCAGCCGCATCCAGATGTCGAACATGGGCGCAGTGATCTTCCAGCTGTTGTTGAAGCAGCAAAAGACAAAGCCGCGATCCGGCAAGCCCGCTTCGGCCCGCGCGGGCGGCGGCGGCACAATGCGGGTCGCGTCATTGGCCTGATAGCTGTCGGGCAGATGCACGATCTTCTCGCGCATATTGACCTGCTGGTCGGCCGGCAGCGCGATGCGGTCGGCCAGGATCACGTCCATGAAATCCGCCCCCGTAGTGCCGGGATAGACCAGGTAATTCACCTGCACCGGCGCGGGACGCCAGGCGAAGATGCCTGGCCGCCCCTCGGCGGTATGGCCGTTCAGATCCACCGCGATGTCGATCTCGCCCTCGCGCAGCATCCGCGCCACTTCGGCATCGCTCTTGCCCCGCACATCCTCGAAATGGTCGAAGGCCTTTTTCAACCGTGCCCGCAAGGGGCTGCCATCATCGGGACCAAAGGCGATGGCGGTGACTTCGAAACGGCTGCGGTCGTGGCGCTCGAACAGCTCTACCATCAGCCGGGCGGTGGGATGCTCGTGAAAGTCGGCCGACAGATACGCCAGGCGTATCTTGTCATGGCCGTAGCGCCGAACATCCCGCAGGGCGGGCCGCTGGGGCACGAACATCCGCACCAGGTTTTCGGCGCAACGCCGCTGCAGGGCGGCGTCATCGCTATAGCCCATCAGCACAAAGGGCTGGATCACGGCGCGGCCGCTGGGCGCGTTCTCGATGACGCGCGGCGTCAGCACCTCAGTGCGATTCCAGTCGCAAACGATGCGCGCCACCTGGGCCGCGCCGTTCAGGGCATGGGGATGGGCGGGGTTGGATTTCAGCGCCGCTTCGTAAGCATTCAGCGCTTCATCCGTGCGGCCCAGGTCGCGCAGGACATTGGCTTTGACATACAGCGCCTCGGCGAAGCCGGGCTGCACGCCCAAAGCGCGGTCTGCCGCCGCCAGTGCTTCAGGCAGCCGCTTCATGTCCCACAGGATGACCGCGGCATTGGTCAGGGCGTTGAAATGGCCCGGCATCAGAGTGGCGGCGCGCTGGAAACTGGCCAGCGCCTCGTCCAGGCGCCGCAGGCCGCGCAGGGCGGTGCCGCGATTGTTCCACACCCCAGGGAAATCCTGGCGCACCGCCAGCACCCGGTCATAGCTTTCCAGTGCCTCTTCGCTGCGCTTCAGTTCCAGCAGCAGGTTGCCGCGGTTGAATAGGGCTTCGAAGAAATCCGGACGCGCCGCCACCGCCTGGTCATAAAAAGCCATGGCTTCGCCATGGCGGCCCTGGCGGGCGAGCAGGTTGCCCAGATTGACCAGCACTTCGGGCACCTGGCCCGGAATCTGGCGATACAGCCGTTCGGCTTCGGCCAGGTTGCCGGCCTTCTGCGCCGCCGCGGCCTGGTTGTAGATATCTGCGCTCATCAGTGTGCCGTCACGCGCCGGACATAGAATTGCGCGAACGCCTCGGCGTCGGAATGCAGGCAGACCTCGGCATTGGGCGCACCCGGCGTCTCCTTGGTTTTGCCGGCATCGTCCACCGTGATGTGCAGCGGGGTCAGTGGGCACAGCGAGGGTTGCAGCAGCGCCGCCAGGGTCATGGGATCGTACAGGATGGGCGTGGGCGCACGCGTGGCGGCGCTCCACTCATAATAGAGCCCCGCCAGGATATTGGTCAGCATGCTGCCATGCGCGAACAAGGCGGTGCGCGCCACGTCGTGGAATTTCAGGTTGGCGGTGGAATCCAGCGGCATCACTTTCAGCTTCACGCCCGAGGCGAACAGTTTCTTGGCCCCGGCGATGTCGTTCTTGATGTTCCATTCCGGATGCGGCGCGATGGGAGCGGCCACGCCATAAGGATCGTTCAGGGTGCGGATCGAGCCGCCCATGATCACCACCTGCTTGAGCATTTTGAAGGCGGCGGGGTCCTTGTCGATCATCGCTCCGACATTGGGCAGGGGTCCGATGGCCACCAATGTCACCTGGCCGGGATATTTGCGCGCCTGTTCCAGAACGAAATCCACGGCGCCTGGATGTGGGCGGGCCGCGACGTTGCCGCCCTCGGCATAGCGGCGTTGGGTGAAGGCGCTCAGGTTGACGGCGGCGGGCGTGCCCATCGCCACGGGAATGTCGCTGCGGCCCAGCTCGCCCAGCATCCGGTCGAACATGCGCGCGCGGGTGGCGGTATCGCCAAAACTGGCCGAGACCCCCAATATTTCGAACTCCGGGCTGGACAAGGCCAGTCCCAGCGCAAAGGCGTCGTCGATATCGTCACCGATATCGCTGTCGATGATGATTTTCTCACGCGGCTGCGCCTGGACCGGCGCGGCGGCGATCAAAAAAGCGGCAGCGATGGCCCCGATAGTCTTGCGCATGTTCCACCCCTGTTGTTCTGGCCATGATGCCGGGTTTGGGGCGAAAAGGTCAAAGCCTTGACCGGATGGCTGCAAAAACGCTCACATATCGCTTCGCCAAAGGATGATCCGATCATGCGATCTGTATTTGCCCTGCTCCTGGTTTTGGGCGTGCCCGCGCTGGCGGCTGAGGCGCCTGCTGCCAAAGTCAGTCCTTTATTTGCCCAGGCGCTGGCCAATGCGCCGGGCCAGACCCTGACCGCGGTGACGGTCAATTACCCGCCGGGCGGCAAGTCGGCGGCCCATCGCCATCCCGGCAGCGTCTTCGTCTATGTGGTGAGCGGCAAGGTGCGCTCCCAGGTTTCCACCAACGGCCCGGCGAAGATCTACGGTCCCGGCGAAACCTTCTTCGAGCCCCCGGGCAGCACCCATATGGTCAGCGAGAATGCCAGTGACAGCGAACCGGCCAGCATCCTGGCGGTGTTCGTGGCGCCCACCGGCGCCACACTGAGCACGCCCGCGACGCATGACATGCCCCACGACATGCCCCACGACATGCCCCACGACATGAAAGACATGAAGTAGCAGTGATGAGGCGGTGCTTTCTGTTGCTGGGCTTGCTTTTGGGAATGTGCGCGCCGGCGCTTGCCGCGGACGATGCGCTGAGCCCGGCCGCCAATGCTGCCTTCCTGAGCGCCAATGCCAAGAAGCCCGGCACCATTATCCGCCCCAGCGGCTTGCAATATCGCGTGGTGCGCCCCGGCACCGGCAAGCGGCCGGGCGGCAATGATGTGGCGCGCATTGCCTATGCCATCCGGCAGATCAACGGCGCCCTGGTGGACAGCACCACGCCGGTGTTGCCCGCGGCGGTGCAAGTCAGCACGATTTCCCTGGCGGGATTGGCCGAAGCGTTGCCGCTGATGCATGAAGGCGATCGCTGGCAGCTGGTGATCCCGCCCAACCTGGCGTTCGGGCCCAAGGGCGCCGCCAACGGTTCGGTTGGTCCGGGTCAGGTGCTGGTGATGGACGTGGCGTTGATCGCCACCGCGCCGCCACAGCCGGGACAGCAGCTTTCCGAAAGTCCGTTTTCGCTATGGGGCAATGGCCGCGAGAACGGCGCGTCCTTCACGCTCAAGAACTAGGACGCAGGTTTCAACAGATAGTGATTGACGCCCCAGGCGTCGCCGTCCTTGAAGCCGAAACTTTCGGCCGTCGCCAGAAAGAACATGCGCCAGCGCCGCCGCCATACCCCCGCATCGGCCCCATAGACATCTTTCAGGATGGGATCGATCATCCCGCGGTTGGCGTCGAACAGCTCCAGCCATTGCAGCGCAGTGCGCTTGTAGTGGCTGCCGCTCCAGCGCCATTCCTCTTCCACCGTGAACAGGTCGGGAAACTGCCGGATCAGCCCCACCGTCGGCATGATGCCGCCAGTAAAGAAGTGCTGGCCCATCCAGTCTTCCGGGTCGCGCCAGTCATAGCGCGCCGGGCGATGGCGGTGGGTGAAGATGTGGATGAAGAGCCGTCCGTCCGGCTTCAGCCATGTGCGCACGCGGCTCAGCAGCGCCTGCCAGTTGGCCATATGCTCGAACATCTCCACCGACACCACGCGGTCGAAGGCCTTGCCGGTGTTGAAGTCGTTCATGTCGGCGGTGATGACGGTGAGATTGGTCAGGCCGCGCGCGCGCGCCTGGGATTCGATATAGCCGCGCTGCGGCGCGGAATTGGAAACCGAAGTGATGCGTGCACCGGGAAACTTCTGCGCCATGTACAGCGACAGCGACCCCCAGCCGCAGCCCAGTTCCAGGATTTCCTGGCCATTGGCCAGTCCGGCATGGGCCACCGTCTCGGCCAGTGCGATGGCTTCGGCTTCGCCCAGGGACTCGGTGCCCTTCGGGTACAGGCAGCTGGAATATTTGCGGTGCGGCCCCAGGAACAGGGTGAAAAATTCGGGCGGCAGCTCGTAATGCTGGCGGTTGGCGGCGTCGGCATGTTCGGCAATGGCATGGCCGGACATGGCGCGGGCAAAGTCCGCATCGGTGCCGGGCGGGGTGATCTGGCTGTCATTGGCGGCGATCACACGGCGCATCCCGGCGCGGATCACAAAATCGGGCAGGGGCGCGCGTTCGGCAAGGCTGGCGGCGGCGGTGGCGAAGGTCATGCAAAATTCCTGTTGCAGCTGCTTACGAAATGGGCGCGGCAGCGGATCATCTAAAGGGAAAATTGGCGGTGCGGACAAGGCCGGGCAGGGTTGCGCCCTTCTTTGGCCCATGTAACGCTTGGCCCATAAGGGAGAGGCCCCAAGGCCATGAGGCCGGCAACCGCCCTCCCAACGGGGGTATGGTCATGGTTCGTTTTTCCAGGAAGTTTCTGCTTGCCGCCGGCGCTGCCGCGCTGGTCGCCGGCCTTGGTGCCGGCCCGTCCACCTTCCAGGGCGCCTATGCCCAGAACGGCGGCGACATCATGGTGCCCAAGTTCGAAGTCGATCCCTTCTGGCCCAAGCCGTTGCCCAACAATTGGCGCCTGGCCATGGTCATCGGCCTGTCCATGGATGCCAAGGACAATGTCTGGATCGTCCACCGCCCCCAGACGCTGGAGCAAAAAGAATCCTATGCCACCCGCGGCGAGGCCGATTGCTGCACTGCCGCGCCCGACGTGCTGGCCTTCGATCCTGCCGGCAATCTGATCAAGCATTGGGGCCGCGACGAGGTGAAGGGCAACGGCCATGACTGGCCCAGCTCCAACCACGGCATCACCGTCGCGCCGGACGGCAATATCTGGCTGGGTGGCAATGGCGCCTACCAGCCCATGGCCGCGCCGGGCAGCGCCGCCCAGTTTTCTGCCCCGCCGAATGTGGTGCCGCCCTTGTATGCCGGCGGCGGTGTCGGCCAGTATCACGACAGCTTCATCCTGCGGTTCACGCCCGACGGCAAGTATCTGGGCCAGATCGGCAAGGCCAATGGCAGCAAGGGCAGCCTGGACACCGAGAATGTGCGCGGCGTCGCCCAGATCCGTTTCAAGGACAATGAAATCTTCCTGGCCGATGGTTACGGCAACAAGCGCGTGTCGGTGTGGGACGCCACCACCTTCAAGTTCAAGCGCATGTGGGGTGCTTATGGCCACAAGCCGGATGACACGCCCATCCCGCATTATGACGTGAACTCGCCGCAGTTCGGCAATCCCATGCATTGCGCCCAGCCGTCCAATGACGGGCTGCTCTATGCCTGCGACCGTACCAACAACCGCATCCAGGTATTCAAGACCGACGGCACCTATGTGAAGCAGTTCGCCATGGAGGTGAACACCAAGGGTGACGGCTCGATGTGGGAAATCGCCTTCAGCCGCGATCCGGCGCAGAAATTCATGTACATCTCCGACGGCGCCAACGAGAAGATCCATGTGCTGGACCGCCAGACGATGAAGGAACTGTACTCGTTCGGCGGTGGCGGCCGCGGTCCCGGCCAGTTCTATGCGGTGCACTCCATCGTTACCGACACCAAGGGTAACATCTACACCACCGAGACCTATCGCGGTCAGCGGGTGCAGAAGTTCGTCTACAAGGGCATGGTGAAGCTGAGCACCTTGCTCAAGCAGGGCGTCAAAGGCAGCGCCATCAATGCCGGAGGTCCTGTCAGTCAGTAAGGCGGCTTTATGGTGAGACGCATTGCAATTGGCGCCGGGCTTGTCCTGGCGCTCGCCGCGCCCGGTGTGCTGCTGGTGGCAAAAGCCACGCCCCAGCCGCAGCCGGTTGTGAAAGCGTCTTCGTCGCCCGCCGCAGGCAAAACCTTTGCCGCCATCTGCAAGTCGGGCGAGGTGGTGGACAGCCGCCCCGATCCCGCCTGGGTGGGGCAGAGCTTTGCCCGTGACAATTGCGAAGCGCCGCAAATGCCTGCGCCCGTCAACGGGCTGACCGCCAGCCGGGAAGAGATCGTGGCCGGCATGGCGGCGACCAAACGCTATGCCGCTTTGTCGGATGCCTATCAGCGCTGCATCCGCGATTTCGTCACGGTGCGCCAGTCGCGCGCCGATGCGGCCAGGCCCGCCCAGCTGGCGCTGCTGACGATCGAGAACCACCGCATTCTGGTTTCCGAAAACAACAAGAAGAAGGCCAAGGTGCGGATGGACGCGTCGATCATGGACTTCAATGAATATGGCAGCGGATGTCCCGGCCAATGATGCGGTCGACGGCGCTGGCGGCATTGCTGCTTTCTTCCACCGCTGCGAGCGCCGGCCTGATGCTGTCGGCCAATGACGGCAAGCAGATCGTCAAGGGCGATCCCACCCCGCGTACCCCAGACAGCGTCGATGTGCTGGATATGGGTCATTATCCGCCGCGCGTGATCGGCAGCGTCCATGTTCCCGCCGCCATGATCGGTTCGCCCAATGCCGTTGCGGTGGGCGCGGGCGAGAAATTCGCCATCATCACCGCGGCGCAGAATTATGTGGAGGCCGATCCGGAAAATCCCGTGCCCGGCGACACGGTATCGGTGATCGGCCTGGCCGATCCCGCCCATCCCAAATTGCTGCAGACCGTGCATGCCGGGCTGACGCCGGGCGGTGTCAGCATCAACCGCGCCGGAACCCTGGTATTGGTCGCTGACAAGACCGACGACGACATCGCCGTCTTTGCCCTTCGCGGCGAGCACCTGACCGCCGCCGGCAAAGTAAATCTGGGCAAGGGCGCGGCGCCAACCGATGTCGTATTCGCGCCGAATGGCCGCAAGGCTTATGCGGTCGCCTCCGGCAACAATCAGATCATGGAACTGGCGGTTGAGAACGCTGTGGTCACGCCCACCGGCAGGAACGTAACCACCGGCAAGGGGCCTTATGGCGCCATGATCACGCCGGACGGCAACTGGTTGATCAACACCAATATCGGTGGCGCGCTGGACAGGAAGACTGCCGGCACCCTGACCATGATCGATCTGAAGGCCGGCAAGCTGGTGCTGAACCTGGAAGTGGGCAAGACGCCGGAGCATGTCGCGCTGTCGCCCGATGGCCGTTACGCCGCTTTGGTGCTGGCCAATGGTGCGGCCACGGTAAAAAGCGATCCCAAATATGACGGGTTGGTCGGCATCATCCGCATCTATGCGGTGGGGCCGGGCACCCTGACGCCGGTGGCGCAGGTCGATTCCTGTCACTGGGCGCAAGGTCTGGCCTGGAGCGATGACGGCAAGCTGGTGCTGCAGCAATGCGCCGCCGAGCGTGTCATCCAGACTTTCCGTTTTGACGGCAGCAGCCTGGTGCGCGATGAGTCCGCCACCTTGACCTTTGTCTCACGGCCCGGTTCGCTCTCCACCCAGCACAGCCGCTAGGAGATGACATGAAAGCCGCCGCCCTGTTGGCCTTCCTAGCCATGACGACAGCTGCGCTGGCCGCCGCCGCTTATGGCGCGGCTGCGCCTAGGGCGCCCGAACCGGCCAGGCCCGTAGACGCCGCCAGCTTCTATGCCGGGCGCTGGTACGAGTTCGCCCGCACCCCCAAGAGCTTCAATGCCGGTTGCGTCGCCGGTTTCACGGACTTCCAGGCCAAGGATGGCGGCATGACCGAACGTGACGCCTGTCATGACAAGACGCCAGAAGGCAAAGAAGAAGCTGTCGCCGGCCCGCTGAAGATTCTGAATCCCGGCACCAACACCAAGGTTGATGTCGCTTACCGGCTTCTGGGCGGATTGTTTCCCGTCCACCGCGAATATTGGGTTCTGGATCACGGCGATGACTGGTTCATGATCGCCAATCCCGAAATGACCGAGGTCAATCTTTACAGCCGCCAGCCGCGTCCCGCCCAGGCGCTGATGGACAAGATGACCAAACAGATCAAGGACCTTGGCTATGCCGGTCTGCTGGAATTTCCCGCGCTTTCGGCGGCCAAACCGTAAAGGTTCCGTCAGTCCGCATCATTGTCGCGCCACGCGCTTGAAGTCGCAGCCAAAAGCCTAATAGGCTTTGCTCGCGGCCTTCGAGTGAAGTCGGCATGAAGCGCAAATCGCTTTACAGCCGTGCGGGACGGCGGCGTGGTTCCGCAGACGGCGTGTCTTCCCCAGTCGCGCAATTGCACTGGGAAGAGGCGCCGCGCCTCAGCGCGCAGCTTTGGACATGGAGCAAGGCATTCGCCGCGCGGCATGCGCGCATCCTGCCGGCCGTGGCGTCGGCGCTTGTCGTGATGCTGCTGATCGGCGGCTGGCAGCTTTTTCACCCAAGCCCGCGCGCCCTCAGCCAGTGGGATATCGACAATGCGGTGAAATACACCTTGTCGCACACCGATGCGCCGCCCGCTGACACGGCAATCGCCGCCGCCATGGTGGGGCCGTCTGTGGTGCGGGTAGAGGGTTTCCTGTCGCCCGAACATGCTGCGGCCGAAGCCAAGGCAGAAGCGGCCGCGGCGAAGAAAGAGAAAAAGGAAAAACCCGGCGGCCAGCATGTCCTGCCGCCGCGCACCCCGGACGACCAGAAGGACAAGGACAAACCCGACTCCATCGGCAGCGGCGTGGTGATCACCGCCAAGGGCGACATCCTGACCAACCTGCATGTCATCCGTTCCACCGACCGCTGGGTGGTGACCTTCTGGGATGGCAGCAAGTCCGAAGCCAGCGTGGTCAATATCCAGCCGGAAAATGATCTGGCGGTGATCCGGGCCAAGACCGCGCCGGATGACCTGAAGCCTGCCACGCTCGCCTCTACCGGCGGAATCAATCCCGGCGATCCTGTGGTGGCGGTTGGTTTTCCCTTCGGCCTGGGGCCATCGGTATCGGCTGGCGTGATCGCAGGTCTGAAGCGCGAATTTGTCGATACGGACCGTAAGGAAGGCGAGGCGCGCCTGACCAACCTGATCCAGTTCGACGCGGCGGTGAATCCCGGCAACTCCGGCGGGCCGCTGGTCAACCGCGACGGCGAGGTGGTCGGCATCGTCACCGCCATCTTCAATCCCACCGGCCAGCACGTCTTTGCCGGCATGGCCTTTGCCGTGCCCATCGAGAATGCGGCTAAGGCCGTGGGCAACAACCCCCTTTAAAAGGACCGACCATGAGCAACGCGCATCCGGGTTTGGAACATCTTCTCTACGAAGTGAAGAAGGTGGTGGTGGGCCAGGATCATTTCCTGGAACGGGTGCTGATCGCGCTGCTGGCGGGCGGACATCTCTTGGTCGAAGGCGTGCCGGGCCTGGCCAAGACCCTGACGGTGGCGACATTGGCCAAGGCGATGCATGGCCAGTTCAAGCGCATCCAGTTCACCCCCGATCTGGTGCCCGCCGACCTCACCGGCACGCGCATCTTCAACCAGAAGAATGGCGAGTTCGTCACCATGCTGGGGCCGGTGTTCGCCAATCTGGTGCTGGCCGACGAGATCAATCGCGCCCCCGCCAAGGTGCAGAGCGCGCTGCTGGAAGTAATGCAGGAACGCCAGGTTACCATCGCGGGCGAAAGCTTTGCGGTGCCCAGGCCTTTCGTGGTGATGGCGACGCAAAATCCCATCGAGACCGAAGGCACATACGCGCTGCCCGAAGCGCAGGTCGACCGCTTCATGATGAAGGTGCTGATCGGCTATCCCAGCGAAGAAGAGGAATTCGTCATCGTCCAGCGCGTCACCGGTGATCCGGTCGCGGTGGCGCCCGTCACCTCCACCGATGCGCTGCTGGAGATGCAGGCGGCGGCGCGCAAGCTTTATGTCGATCCCTCGCTGATGATCTATGCCGTGAAAGTGGTTGCGGCCACCCGCGCGCCGGAGAAATGCGGGTTGCCGCAATTTGCCCGCTTCATTCAGTATGGCGCATCGCCCCGCGCCTCCATCGCCATGATCGAGGCGGGCCGGGCGCTGGCCTTCATCCGTGGCCGCGACTATGTGCTGCCGGCCGATGTGATGGATGTGGCGGCCGATGTGATGGATGTGGCGGCCGATGTGCTGCGCCATCGTCTGGTGTCGTCCTACGAGGCGCTGTCGGAAGGGATGACCTCCGACCAGATCATCAACCAGATCCTGCGCGCTGTGCCGCCGCCGATCCTGGAGGCAGCGCGTGCCGCCAGTCTCTGAAGCTGTTCTTCGCCGCCTGGAATTGCCGGTGATGCGCCGGCTGGAGGGGCTGTTGCAGGGCGATTACAAAAGCCCGTCGCGCGGCGATGGCCTTGATCTCGTCGATTTGCGCGAATACCAGCTGCATGACGATGTGCGGCGCATCGACTGGAATGCCGCGGCCCGGCTGGATGCGCCGTTCGTGCGCGATTATCTGGAAGACCGCGAAATCCCGGTCTGGTTCCTGCTGGATATGAGCCCTTCGATGCAGTTCGAAGGCGTCAGCGTTTCCAAGCATGCCGTGCTGATGGAGTTCACGCTTCTGATGTGCCGGCTGATGCTGGGGCGCGGCAACCGGGCCGGCGCCATGATCTTCTCCGGCCAGGTGGACCGCACCATTCCGGCCAATGGCGGGCGGCGCCAGCTGCTGCATATCCTGAACGAAGTGGGCCATTATCGCCCCGGCCGGCAGGCCACCGATCTGAAGGCGGTGCTGGGTCATGCCGCGCGCGTCATTCGCCGCCGCTCGCTGGTGTTCGTGGTGTCCGATTTCATCAGCGGCCCGGGCTGGGAAGATGCGCTCAGGCTTCTTGCTGTCAAACATGATGTCGTGGCGGTGCGGCTGACCGATCCGCTGGATACGCGCATGCCCGATCTGGGCTTCATGACCTTCCAGGATGCCGAATCCGGCGAGCAACTGTTTGTCGACACCTCCAGCCGCGGTTTCCAGGAACGTTTCGCCGACGCCGCCGATGCGCGTGAAGCGGGATTGCGCGCGGGTTTCGAAAAATCCGGGGTCGATGTGGTGGAACTGGCCACTGAGGACGACGTGCTGGATTCCCTGGTGCGTTTCGCCGCCCTGCGCAAGCGGAGCCGGGCATGAAGACTTTCTTCGGCATGCCCTGGTCGCGGATTGGCGGGCTGATCCCCAGCGTCTCTTTCTCCTGGCCGGTCATGCTGTGGGCGCTCCTGCTGGTGCCGCTGATCGCCGCCATCTATGTCCTGCTGCTGCGCCGCCGCCGCAAAGGCGTCTTCCGCTATCCCAACCTGGCGCTGGTGAAGGAAGCCAACCAAGGTCCCGGCTGGCGGCGCCATATTCCGCCGGCGCTGATGCTGGCGGCCTTCGCCATGCTGCTGCTGGCCATGGCGCGGCC